>Ga0123355_10016653_pt1 | contig 11596 bp, 6 predicted proteins | sample TergutEmb28metaG_3_FD_89872 | JGI IMG/M metagenome (GOLD analysis project Ga0123355, IMG submission 89872) | Embiratermes neotenicus P1 segment gut microbial communities from Petit-Saut dam, French Guiana - Emb289 P1 | ecosystem: Host-associated > Arthropoda: Insects > Digestive system > Gut ...
CGTGAAACTTGGCAAGCAGACTCGTTAAACATGGTTGTCCTACCATCTACCGGTGCTTGGCGCTAACACAAATGCTGTGCAGATGGCGGCACCAGTCCGGAAAATTTTGGATCCACCCACGTATGTCCTAGAAACAATAAAAAAGGAAGACTAACTGGATTTCTTAGAAACTGTTTTCTAAAACACGTTGCCGAAGGAATGATAGAAGAGAAGAGAAGAGTAGGAAGAAGCCCCATGTAACTACTGGATGACGTTAAGAAAAATAAAATATAGTGGAACCTGAAAAGGGCAGCTCTAGATTGCACTCTGTGAAGGACTCGCTGTGGATGAGTATACGGACGCTTCGCCATACAGACATCGTAATGAATGAATTGTATGCATGGGACATGACAAGCTCATAACAGTTTTGATTGGGAGCCTTAAATGTAAGAGATAATTGGCATGTGTAAGTGCGTAATATTAAAATGTGACATATAAATACGTTGCAAGGAGATGGAGTGAATTCATCTGACTCACGACAGGAACCAATGGAAGACTCTTGTTAATAAAACCTCTGTTTAATGGAGTTCGGTACGATATAATATGTGTTATGGACTTCTTGTATAACACATGAGTTACGATCACAGTGCGTAGAACATTCGTGACTCACAATAAAGGAAAGCTGTATCAAACTAAATTCAAGAATAGGGTTGGCACAAAAGCACCTGCACAGATCCACATCAACTTCAATCATCATTCTTCATCATTAAATTACGCTCTATAATAAGAAGTTCCCTATATTGCCATTCACTCCACCTTCTCGCTTCACGCAATACACTTCACGCTTCCCTCGAACACCACATAATTCTTTGTTAGTTTTGATGATGGGTGCCGATCGATAGCTTTCCTCACATGCTGCAAGTGTGAACACAAAACGAACACGTGGTTCCCCTTCCAGAGTCGTAAGTAGGGTTTAAATGAGTAATGGTTGCTTATTACAAACACAATTTATGTGGCAATGTTACGGATGCAAATAGACGAAAATGTTAACCTTATAACCTCAGAAATAAACAATGTAACTACCGCAAACAAATCATCGCCCTCGTGTATTTATAGGTTCGGGGTTCTCACAGTAGTGACTAAGATGACTGCAGTCCAGTGTGATGTGACACCGTCTAGTACGGTACTTATACACTCTGCAAATTTTAGGTGGGAAGTTCTTCGGAAAATCTGTACTCATTTATGAGACTAAAGCACTGATATTTATTTCATACACTGTGAAAACAAACGTAATTTTCCGTTCTGCCGTCAAGTAATGACCGTCAGGTGCTGGTATGATTGGCAAGTGAAGAAACGTCTTTCCTGTGCTTAATTACGCAAATCTCTTGAAGACGTATGGGACGAATGAAAGTGCAATTTCGTGCATTTTTAGGTGCAAAACTTGTAGGACGTGAATGGTGTGCTTTACCCACAGTAATCGATGGATATGATGCTTGTTGGCTCGTAGTGTCGGTTTAGACGCACATAGTTAAACGTGTGCCCCTACTACATCATAAACCTGCCTGCCCAGTCGCTCGGTCCATATTATAGTCACTATACAGGCTGACTTAGAGGCCTTAAAATATAAAGGTGTTTCTTAATTCTGCATAAATGCATATGAGTCTCCATAACGGAACGTATAGTCATAAATCAGGCTCTCTCTTGGATCATTAAATGAACAAAGGCGAGCATCCAAACAACATTTACGTTGATCATTATGTGAAGTTTTTAATAATAAAACTTAATGTAGCAGTACATCGTTTCTCCCCAGATTTTAACTTATCAAATAAATTTAGATTTACCGTAGAGCGCTCCGCTTGGATTACTTGGGAACAATGATAACATAATTTTTACCATAACTTTCATGTGTTTTCTTTGCTGTTTGGATAAATACCTGAATATAATACGGTCATTTTATCAGGTATATCCTACCCAAAATCAAATATTTGTAGGCATTTAATAGTTTTTCGTTCGATATTAACTAGAGAATTAACTTACCGTCGTAGTAAAAGAACAAGCGCTTACATAACAGTGTCGAACATGGTGACAGTAGGCTAGCTTAAGGGTGAGACATCCGGAAACATCAGGAAGTACATGAAATGCTACCCTAAAATGCCCTTTAAATTTAATGTCTGGCATCAATAATATGTAAAGCTCTGAAAGAATAGCTACATTTATATTACGACATACAGCGTGATAGAGTAACAACGTGTACTGAACAGCGCTCGTGTTTAGAGGGAATATTTTTCTGATTGGTTGGCTCTATAATACTGATTCTAACTTATCATTCTACGCTTCCATCTGTACCTACTTGCAAACACACATTATGACAGAACAGCAACTCATCCTCCAATGTCCTGTGTTATCGAATTTAAGTCTACATTTTCCTTACTCATTATTAAACAACCGAATGGTTTAAACTCCATCCTTGTACACCCATTTACTGTCCCAAGTGTGAAATACAGTGCATCGCCTTACAAAGATGTAATGCTTTTTTTTCGCAGGTTCTTGCCACTACCCGTTAGGAATGGAGTCCGGGGACGTACCTGATTCAGCCATTACAGCCAGTTCATCGTATGTCCCCAACGTAGGGCCGCACCAAGGAAGGTAAACAACCTTACTGCATACCAGAGAATTAAATCTGATTATTTTTTCCAGAAATAACAAATATGATTGTCATGTGCGCTGCTGCTTGTTTTGCTTTCGAAATTCTAATACAAGTAAGGTTTCCAGCGCATAAATGTACAGATAAAATGCTCACTTGGCAAGGTAAAGATGAAGAAATATGTAATTCACACACCAGCCTTGTTCGCGACAACACATCTGTCATTAAATTTATACTTGTGTCCATGAAGTGCCTTTCTGATATACAGAAACAACAACAAAGTTTATTGTTTACATGATGCAGTTGGTATTGAGTGTAAAATAAGGTACAGTGGTATCTATTGCTTCGAGATCAAAGGAAATTTAGAGAAGGTTCTTAAAAAAATTCGCAAGGATGGGCCTACCGAAAAATCGTTTTGTGATTTCCAAAATAACAATATGGACAAGGGACTTTATATAGATATTGTCTGTAATGAAAGCGCCGTTGGACCGTACAGGATATCCCTATGAAACGATCGTGTATGTGATATTTGCGCGATCTCCGAAATTACCACCTAAATCTAAAGTAATTTTATACACTGTTCTTGTGCATGCCACCACTAGCGAATTCTGTGAAAACGCAATGTGAGGACAGTAAGTACCAATTCCCATTCAAGTAATTCTTTATGAAATTATTGTATGTATGTATATATATTTATATATATATATATATATGGCAGTTCTTAGTGTAGTAAAAGCGAAATATTGAACCATCGCTTGCTTAAGCAGGGGAGCACATCAGTGATATCTCTCATCGTAGTGAATATAACTAGGCTTATTTGTCAGACTACGTTGTCAGACATTTTGTCTGTGTCGTTAAAGGTTACCGGGTATAATAATGATTATGATGGGCATAATCAATACGTGTACAACGATAACAACAAGGAGCCACTTTCGTGTTTGCATTAGTCATTTGGTGTTTGAATACGTGGACATTATTACAGTGTTACAATTTCTAGATAAGCTTTCCTGTTACAGTGAGACAAAATAATTTGTAACAAGTACTAACGAATATATTTATAAGACATACGACATTATACGGCGTCGTAAACTAGAGGATCACAACCAGTAGTATTATGTTTACATTTAGACCGTCTCACCAGGTGACTAATAACTCCATTGTTCGGATTTGTACTACAAAAGAAAAGAGTCACTTAGCTCTTTAAGAGATAGCACAAGCTTTCTAGAAAGAGGAAGTCCATTACTTCTCTCACAAGAATATCAGAGTATTTCACTTCAAATAAAAAATAATCTTATTTGAAATATAATTATACCTGTCTTCGAGGAAGTGGCTAAAATTTTCTCAACTAACACGCCCGTAATTTGAATATTACAAGGAAATTTGAAATTTCCTTTCCCATATTTGCTTGGAATATGTGCAAACACAAGATGAAGATTAATTGGATCATGTATTACCAGTTTTAATTGCAGGCTCGTTAACTTGCAAAACACATAGCTTACACTGTCAGTCCGTATGTAACTCTCAACAGACACTGTGTAAAAATTTCTATGGTAGCCCCAAGTTCCGCGGCGCGAAACTCACTAATTTAAATAGTATCAATGGTAAGTACTGAACTGTGCGTGAGTGGATGAAATGGCAAGTTTTCCTCCTTGCCAAATAACGCATCGAACTTGTGGGTTTCTTCTATATTCAAGGACAAAAGAAAATGCCCTATGCCAAATTACATTTATAATCCAGTCTGTGGTAAGTGTTTCTGTTATGTGTACCACTAACTGCTTTTATCTAGGACAAAGCCTTCAGTATTTTGCAGAACAAGAGTTTTTGTACTTCGTTATTACACACGTATGTATGTACATAATTTTAAAATTAGAAATAATCCAACTTCAGTACAGGTCACGGATTCAGAATCGCGAAATATCAGAGTTTAACTGTAGTCACTTATTCTTATAAAGGTGGATGTATGGAGCACAGCGAAGAAAAATATGTAAAACGCATTCTACGTGTCAGATATAACGTTGCCGCGGCGCTGACAATGACGATTACCTTTTCCATGGATATGCAGCAACTTAATGTTATACAATTTTTTCATGATTTTTGAGGAGTGTATTGCTTATATGTGGAGGGTAGAAGATGGAAACAGTGTGTTCTACAGAAACGTGGTAAATATCAACCTAATTATATGACGTCAACTCTCAGAAGAAAGCAATCTCTGAGAGTGTGTTAATTCCTCTCGCTTTCTATAAAAAGACCTGTCAGATTCGGAAGCTCTTGGCGCATGTAATAAAACTTATGGAAGTTTAAAATATAATAATAATAATAATAATACGTAATATTGTTACATCTGTCTACAGATAGGTTAGACATGAAATTTAGTAGTCACAATCAATTATATACCAACACCCGAGACTGAAAAATGATAAAAATGCAAGGTCGTGTGCGAGCCTGTCACCATTAACTTTCACTCGTTTTAAAACCAAGGGCAAGGCCGTAAAGTATAGAAATTGTGAAGTCACATAAAATTACGTTAACTTTAATCTAGGACCACTTTGACAGACCGAAACTTCAAGAGCGTAGAACATTCTGATAGGTCACAGCGATAGTATCTTGCAGAGTGCCACGAAGACAGAAAGTTTGAACTGACGTCAAAAATTTTCACAATTTTTGGCCGTCATTTTATATAACCGTTTTTTGACTTAAACTTATTATTTTATACAAATTTAAGCACGTGAAGTATTAGTTCATATATATTACCGTAATTTGAACCAACGAATGCACTCTGTTGTATTAAACACTAACTCCTACATGTTGGAGTTAGTGTTTTTTATAATATTATTGTAAATCTAATACAATTGAAAGCATTCCTTGGTGTATATTGTAGTAAGTGAACTGTAATGTCCGGAATGGAAAATGTGAGATTTTTCATAGGTACTTTAACCTAGAGGCTGTCCTAAACCGATTAATCAACCATCAAAGAGGAAACCGACGCCATTACATTTTCATCACACTGAAACACAGCGAATACTAAAATATTTTCAGTGTTTGTACAATAATCAGGTTGGCACAAAGGGAAAGAACAAAATATAATTTTATCATTATTGTACCGGGTGTTACATTTCACCACTCATAAACAATACAAATAGCGTAGCTTTATTCATAAACGGAAAGCCACATCCATTACATATCCTGTTGAGTGTTTATACCACGTACTTTTGGACATGTGGGCCAACCGCACATTTTCAAACCTGCCATCTGCATGCTATTATATTAATTAAAAAAGGAAGGTCGTTATGTTGTGTCATAGATAATTTGTGACTATTTACAGCTACATCTATACTTCGTCGAATCAAACCCCCTACTTGATTAAGTTGCAACGGAATTTAAATGGTGACAGCTAGAACCAAAATGTGAAAGCAAACTACAGTATATGAAGGACGTAAAGTATCATGAATGGTTGTGGGCACTGCCTGCGGTTTGATCTGTCATGCTTTGCAACGCTAAGAGTAACTCTGTTTATATTTGTCCACTGTCAAAACTTTGTTTCTAAATTAAATGCGGCAAAATTATTCCTTTTATCATAAAATGTCACTTTGAAAACAGGATACTTCCAGAAAATTATATTTTGGTCAAAATTATTACGTGTGATTATTGAGGTTCTTTTGCACGTTATGTAGGCTTGTGGTGCGAGAGGAAATACGTCTCCATTCATTCTTAACTCAGCACTAAATGGAAGGTAGTGGCAAACTTCACACCCCACCCCCTTTTCTCCCAAGAAGAATCCCTCAGTCTTTCATAATAAGAAGGTGGGTGAGCTCCGTAATACGTCTGGATGGTTTGGAGAAAAGAAAATCTTTTGCCCCTGTTGGGAATTGTACCACAATTTTTTAATCATCCAGTCATCGACTGGATGATTAAATTGACTGAGCTACTGAGATAAACTTCGTCATCCCCCTTTAAGTTCCTAAGTGAGCTATCATCTCTAGTCTTATAGACGGAAATCGTGAGCTTCTCACGAAATTCCCTAATCTCATTATAAAATGAAATGAATAATGCAAATTTTCCTCTGTGCAAGCCACAAAGACCAATGAATCAGTAGACTTATAGCTCCACTCATTTTTTACCTCTGTAATAGATGGAAATGAATGGCAAGGTTTACCCCCTGACCGCTTTACCTCCTGTGAAAAAACCCGCGGTATGCTTTCAATAGAAGCTGCGTGGACCCAAGAGCTGGTCTGGGCACTTCGGAAAGGAATTAATCTCTTTCATGTACCAGGAATTGAACTAAGATTCCTTTGTCACCTGCCAGTACCCTCGTCAATATACCGACTGCCATATCCTGTCTCACAAATTTTACTCATTACATTTCACAGTTTTTTCCGCATAAAATTTGTGGAATTTTGTATCTGCGTGCCATGACCTATAGTCACAGCTCAATTTAGTTGGTTAGGTTGCATAGTCGTCCTTGTGTGGAAAGGAAAGCCCGGAATGTGGATTACCCACCCTTTCTTATGCCGGTCTTACGGAAGAGAGGATGACATATGTCAGGGTGACAGAATGGAGGTCAAAGGGTTGTGACCTATTTCATCACATGCCTTGTATTCGCATATGGGGAATGAATGAACGCACACCTTGTCGTGCGTGCTGCTGTTGCAGAGTATTGAGACATTCAAATTACAAAATTTAGGCCTATGGTAGTAAATTCGCGATAATATGTGACAAAATTAAGCAAACGATTAACCCATGTTAAGAACTGACGCTATGGAGGAGCGTCGTTCTTGAGAACCCAATAATTGCTCAACATCTCAAAAAATTCCTACCTTCTGTGAAACCGTTAAATTCATCGCCGTGTTTAGATGAACTTGTCACCGTTTCCATATTAATATTATCCTCCGCTCTGAGCATATGTTTTCGGGTTTCATACCAAAACATTTGCCTTTATTTCTTGTCAGTGCTATAGCTGCCACATATCCCAACCATTTTACGCTCCGTGATTTGACTTTCAAGTTAGGTTGAAAGCAGAAGGTGGGAAGAGCGTATTAAATATTAGTAAATATCTACCAGACTATACATTTTCATAATTATTAAGACCAGTATGACTCTTATAATGTCGAAAACAAAAAAAAAAAGAATTACATTTTGTGTATTGAATTTGTAAACAGACTTGCAAGTCCGCATTATTCCAGCATCCTCTGTTCTGTAACTAGCTGAATGGCTTCCTGTTGCTTCAGACGTGTTTGTGTACTTAGTTCAGCACCCCCTTTTCCCGGCAGATAAATCAGGAGAGCAAGCAGCGCTGTGTGGAGTATTAACACAAGCATCAAGAGGCGTTCTCAGCTTTGTACGTTTATGGGCCTGCGTCAGATTGATTTCCGTGATAACCCTGGATTCACTAGCTTCAATACTAACTCCACGGAGTAAAGTTATTCTTGAGGAGTTAATAGTTCCTTAGCCAATCAAGGACTTGGCGCATTTTATAGAACGCGAAAATGCATTACCCATTTTGCAAGAGCCCTCCACTTTTTCCAATACCGTGTCAGATTAATCCAGTCCAGAGCTTCCAGTCTTATTTCATTAAGATCCATTTTAATGTTAACCACCCATGTGTGCCTACGTTCCAAGTGGTCTATTTCCTTCTGGTTTCCCCACAAAAGGCCGAATGCATTTTTCTTCTTCTCCCGTATGTGCCACATGCTGCTTCCACCTCACTTTCACAGAAAATATGTGGTGATGTATTTAATATAAAACTTTTTGTTTCATAATGCTGCCAATTTGTCGTAATGTTACTTGAAGGAATAATGTTTGTACGTATGTAACTTGCCACTGCAATGTCAACTTAACATCAGCTGAAAGTACATCTACTATTATGCGTAGAGAGTCAGTCGACAACTTACCGCCTAGCAAGTTGTCCCCAGGCTGTAATGATTAGACTTGCATTCGGGAGGCGACCGTTTCGAATCAATGAGGGAACACCGAATGTTCTGTTCGAAGGATTGTTTTGTGATTAGTTACTAACTTCTGTCGAATTGTAAGATACTAACTGAAATTTTTCCACAGCCGTTTCTTACTCATTTTTTCCCGTTCGCTATCGCTGCACAATTATTCGGCGCCGTATATTATGAGTCATTAAGACGGCAGTAAACACGATTTCAATTACATGTCCTAGAACAATATGCAACTACTACATGTAGTACACCAAGGAAAGAGAAACTTTCGTCATTGCTTTTAAATAGAAAATTAATAATAGCCCTGCATGAAAATCGGACAGTCGATGTTAATATAGATTCTAATAGACATTTTATTATCTATAACAAGCTTACTTACTGACTTACTTACTTACTTACTTACTTGCTTACTTACTTACTTACTTGCTTACTTGCTTACTTGCTTACTGACTTACTTACTTACTTGCTTACTTGCTTACTTGCTTACTTGCTTACTTACTTACTTGCTTACTTGTTTACTTGTTTACTTGTTTACTTGCTTACTTACTTACTTTACTTACTTATTTACTTACTTACTTACTTACTTACTTACTTACTTACTTATTCCATGGAGCAGAATCTTTCTTGAGAAGCTAACCGGTTTTCAGCTAGTCAAAAATTTCCCCGCATTTTATGGAACCCAATGGTTCATTACCGCATTCACAAGTGCCTGCCACCTGTCGCTATCCTGGACCAGCTCGATCAAGTCCATAACACTACATCCAATTTCCTCAAGATCAAACTTAATATTATCCTCCCATCTGCGCCTGGGTCTCCCAAGTGGTCTCTTTCCCTCAGTTTTCCCCACCAAAACCCTGTATACGCGTATCCTCTGCCCCATACGCGCTACATGCCCCACCCATCTCATTCTTCTCGATTTTATCATGCGACAATACTAGGTGAGGAGTACAGATCCTTAAGCTCTTCATTATGTAGTTTTCTCCACTCCCTTGTTACCTCGTCCCTCTTAGGACAAAATATTCCCCTCAACACCCTGTTCTCAAATATCCTCAACCCACGTTCCTCCCTCAATGTGAGCGACCAAGTTTTACACCCATACAAAAGAACAGGCAAAATTAGAGTTCTGTATATATTCATCTTAAATTTTTGGATAGCAACTTGGAAGACAAAAGATTCTGCACCAAATGACAACAAGCAAGCATCTATAACAAACTAAAAGTCAAATTATAAAGTGCCCTTCGCCAATTGCATTATACTACGTTGCAGTGGTGAAATCATGCGAACACTGTAACGATAATCCGAGTGGCTACTGTAATATGTGAAAAATTTCATGATTATATGATATAATACTAACTTCTTGAGTACAGTGTTCTGTGGAGTTGAAATTTGTCTGTCCTTGGCCGTATTGTAGCTCAGGCGACTTCTAATTGGCGAGGCCTCGGTTTCATTAAAGCATTTGTCCGCAGGTGATTTGTGGTTAGTCAAGACGTAGGCCTCGTGGAAGAGTTTGCCTCCGCTTAATTCAATCATCGTCTTCCTTTAAGAAAATGCTCTTTTATTAACGGTTTACAATAAAATCGATATTAATAATATTAGCAGTTACTATGCTGGCCATATAATATTACACTTGTGCATGCCTTCTACTACATCCTCATTTTGTAGATGTGTTTCTTTCGCAAAGCCAGTGAATAAGTTCGTAGTGAAAGAGAGTATTTCTAAGCCGTCTCTATTGTACAGCATAGCTATACAGCACTATTCTTTGCCGTAAACTCTCTTTCGTGTTGCTAAAAGGATGCTGTGCAACCTATATATTACTTAAAAGCCTTTTGACTATTATTGGAATTCTACATGGGTCAGCATTGAATCTGACCACAGAGTAGGCATTCAATTATAGGTTCTTTTATATCCATATGTATTGTGTAATCCCGGTTGTTACATAGTTTCTGAACTTCCAATTCATTAGTTGTAACAACAAACTAATGTTTGAATGCGTAGCATTCATGAACTTGGGTTCAACAATTCCCATACTGCATCTGTACAACAACCGTTGCTCTTTGGAAGAACAGGGATGTAGTTTTAAGCTTTGGATAGAGGCGCAGAGGCATGGTAACTCGATATAAACATTGTAATCTACTGCAACAAGTGCTTCTGCGGTCCAGCGACCAAATCCTTACCTAGACTTGCAGGGGCAGTAGGGTAGCAACTTCCGTTTGTAAGCATCAGCGACATGCACACCTATCGCACAGTGGCTCATGTTCTTGTCAGGAAGACCAGTTGAAAGCAGAACCGCTTAACGAAAACACATATAACAACTGCAACAGAGACATCTTGAGAAACAAATGGACGTATTTCATGCTTTTTGTGGCAACCAAACCTTTATTTCCGTGTAAAAAAGAGCCCTCCATTCGTCTCTAATCTCAGCCAAATGACACCAGTGCGCACATTTATTGCTTAATTCATAATATAGTTCTTGTATATAAAGTAAGTGGCATTTATTGTTTCCTACTCAGTGCCTGAGATAAAGCTGTCAGATACAGGACGACTATAAAATTTATTGCATGCTGTTGCCTTGTATAGGATAGGCATGAATGTTAAAGTTACTTACAAATATTTTTGTAGTGCCTGCGGTTGAGATTTGGTTTCTAAATATGGTTTTAATTCGGCTTAGTTCCAGTCACATCGTGTTAGCGGCTAGACACCCATAAATGCATCATAATATACCGCATGCTGCGTGTACAGAAATAACTTCCTGATGATGAACAATTAGTTGCTCGAAACATGGAGAGGATAGTTTAATTGGAATAAATTAAAGAGAAAAAGTGTGCATCTAGTTGGTTATTCTCACGTATTTGCATTTTTAATTTTAGTCTTATTTTAGGTACCATATGTAGTGTCATTTAAAAGAAACGTGACTGTGTCACGGTCGAAGAACTGTTACTTCCACACGTCATTGCATTATTGCTTTGATGTAGATGTGGAACATGACTACTCACGTGTCACGTGGTCAGAAGTCCTCCCCCCCCCCCCCCCCCTC
>Ga0123355_10016654_pt1 | contig 11596 bp, 10 predicted proteins | sample TergutEmb28metaG_3_FD_89872 | JGI IMG/M metagenome (GOLD analysis project Ga0123355, IMG submission 89872) | Embiratermes neotenicus P1 segment gut microbial communities from Petit-Saut dam, French Guiana - Emb289 P1 | ecosystem: Host-associated > Arthropoda: Insects > Digestive system > Gut ...
CATGACGTCAGCCAGAAACAGAGCGCCACCTTTTTAATCCGAAGCAGCGGAAACGTGGTGTGTTGTCGTAGCTGGAGACCTGGATGTCATGACGTCAGCCAGAAACAGAGCGCCACCTTTTTATTGTCTTCCCTTTACACACACTGTCCCTTTTATCGTGTCCCTGAGCACGGCATTCGCTGTGGACGCGGGCTTGCTGTGGGCTATACCTGCCATGCTCAGGGACACGATAAAAGACACCCTTAACTGAATTATATATTTGATTTGTTTATATAAATAATTTCTTTTCCAATTTTGATGTTTTTCATGGATCAGAAAGCCGAGAAGTTCAACATCTTTCATTAGACGCAAAGTTGATGACCACGTACATAAGATCACCCCCCCCCCCACCCTCCTCGCGAATTCTGTTTCTTGGGTAATGGTTCATTTAGTTTTTGTGCAAAGCGTTGGTCGCCACTTACCCTTTCCGCAACACTAATGGATCACTTTGCGTGATTTCAGGCTTCAGCCGCGAAGTACATAAGATTTGCGCTGTCCTGGGATATTACGCAGCGTATAGTGGTAATTTTTACTGACGTTTCGGGACAACCTATCGGTCCCATCTTCAAGAGTCAATAAATTGAAGATTTGGATTTTTGATTCTTGAAGTTGGGACCAATATGTTGTACCGAAATGTCGGTAAGGAATTACCATTACACGCTGCGTAATATCCCAAAAGAGCACAGATTTAGTGGATCACTCCCACCGACGGCCCGCGACTGCTTGCTCAAAACAGGCTATCCGCAGCTACCCTCCCACTTTGGGCCATGAGAAAGAGGCATTCAGCGGTGACAAGCAACTTCTTAATACAGCGAAAATGTACTCTGTTTAAGGAAATATTGGACGATCTCCTTCACAGTCTTCAATCGGCAGGAAAATGCCTGTTCAGAACGTGTTTAAATCAGTGAGCGATTATAAGTTGTCCCGCCATTTTTCAAACGATAAAATCGGAAACAAGTCTCTTCTTATTACCAGGTAAATAGGGCAATAGACGTGACGATGTGCAGTGCGGTAGATGTGTGCGGAGCCCTCAGATCGCTGTACTGCCAAATCACGTGAGATGATGGATGCAGGTTCGTCTGAAACGCCAATACACGCACCAAAAGACGCTGAGTCACTTCCTTTAAAAAAATATTGTTCATTGTCACGTCCCTAAAAATTTCGAACCTTGGCCGATCAGTAATAATAAATCATTATTCAAAGTTTCATTCTAAAATTAAGGCAGTTTGTCTTCTTTTTCCTTGCATTTAGCTTTAGTGTTTTGTGTTATGAAATCTTTCCGTAGGTCCAGAACTTAATTTTGTCCTGCATTTATCATTTTCTCTTGTCCCTGTAATTCTTTCCATTTGTCATATTCCTGCTGTTATTGTACCATGCATATGTTTAATTTTAGTGATCCTCTCATCTTCCATGCTTTTTGCCGTGTATCTTAAATTACTTACGGTAAACAAAATGTGGAGCAGAGAGGGAAGCCGCTCCAGGGGAGCAGAAACGGAGTCCATCGACAACATAAGATATTCCGCAAAGAATTTTCCTTTTATGACAAGCAGATACTAGTTTTTTTCTTTGACCTGGACACGGTTGCTTTCCGTATTTACACAAGAGTACCTCGAACTTTAAAGACGACGTACTCAAATTTAAAGAACGTTCGCCGCTTTATTTAATGATTGGCAATGCGAATTTGATTCACATCCAGAAAATCTACTGCAATATTTGCCTGTCCTTTTATCAGCCGTGACTAAGCACGTATTTATAAGAGCACTAAGTGGATTTTGCATTATATTCGCGTGTTCCTTATTAGGTCCGCAGCAAGAAATAAGGAACACACAGGAAATTTACACACTTAGAGATTGTATATAATTTGACTGCCTAACACAACCTTTATTGTATAAAATATATTTTAAAAAGATAATTAAACATTATGACAGCTACATGTTTCGGTTTTCTTCCTAAAGCCATCGTCAGGTTGTGATTTAGAGAATTTTTTGATATATAATTTACAGTGTTTTCAAATACGATGTCTTGTGTATGTCAAAAAATCCTCTAAGTCACAGCCTGAAGATGGTTTTAGGAAGAAAGCCGAAACATGTAGCTGTCATTATGTTTTAATTATCTTTTAAACATATATTCTATGCAATAAAGCTTGTGTTAGACAGTCAAGTTATATACAGTCTCTTAAGTATTGAAAACACAGCGGGGATTCCTTACCTGAGAATTGGAAATTTACATTTTTGTACGTACAGGTTGATTTACCATATCGGAATATTTCCAGATCTATCATCTCAATTTTATGTAAAATATGTAAAAGGAAACGTAAAATGTAAATTTAGTTAGTACCACGTCGGTTTACGGATGCAGTAACTGGAATACTTTCACAGATAATGGCACTTTAACCCTTTAAACGCCGAGTTAAATCCCATCTGTCATTTGCTGGCATTATTAGGAGCTCACCTTATTCTCCACATTAGCGGGGTAAGGGTTAAAGCATGTGTTATTTTTGCGAGGGGACGGACTGCTCCAGGAAGGCAAATTCGTCATAATATCGACACTGATAATGCTTATGATTGCAGTTACTTCAGTACGTCACAATCGTGCACAGAAAGAAGACGGAACCGGAACAAGTTGGCGGAAGTCTTGTGACGTTTTTCTTTTCCTCTTAAAGATATTTGCATTTTGCGTTCTGATAATGCCGTGAGAATAAAATCCTATCTGCGACAGTGTTAAACATAAACTATAAATAGATTAACAATTGTTGTAAACAGTTTTAAACAAACCGGACTTCAGTGGTAAACTGTAGGGCAGATAAATCTGTGCAATTTTTCTATTGAACAAAGTGTTGCTACCGTTGAATGTTGTTTCAAAACTGTTTTGTTTATTTAAAGTTTGCAAGTACACATTTATTGGCCAATTTATGAACGACACTCTGTCGGTAGGCCATCGAATATATATTGAATTCTTAAAGTTCGGTTTGTCAGTTTTCTCTCCAAAAAAATTTCGACAGCTCTTGGACCCAGTGACATAGGTATGGCTGGGCCCGGGGGGAGGGGGAGGCGAAATTGCACAGTACTAAAATTTATTCTCAGTTCTTTTGGGATCGAATTACATTTTTGACACAAAGCATTATTTCTTCTTTCTTTTTCTTTCACTGGCATTACAACCTCCTATGCGTTTTAGCCTTCTCAGTGATTCTCTTCCATTCTGCTCTTTCCTTACATTGCTTTCTCCACATTTTTATTAGTATTATTTGCATATCTTCTTCAATATCTGCTGTCCATCTCTTCTTTGGTCTTCTTCTAATTCTCGTACATATAGGTTTTCACTCTAAATTTTTCTTAGGTGTTCTCTTGTCATCCATCCGCTTCACGTGACACAGCCAGGTTATTCTACATTTTATAAATCTCACACTATCTGCGTTTTCAATTAATTCGTTCAGTTCGTGATTCATTCTGATTCTCCAGGATCCATCTTCATTTTGCACTGGGCTTGCTCTTGATTTTATTAATTTCCCATACCCATAATAGCATCGATTTCCACTGAGAATCCTGGCTTGGATTTCACTACTGATGCAGTTAGTTTGGTTCGTTTGCAAACCTAGGTAACAGAATTCTTTAACCTGCTCAAAGTTATAATTCCCACAACACACATGTTCATAATTAAACACTGCTCTTGCTACTTGCATATATTTGTTTAATTTTCATCGACTAGGAGGCCCCTTCTTCTTGCTTCTTTTTCTGTATTAAATAAGGCATCTTTCAATGCATTTTTACTTCTACTCATTATTACCACATCATCAGCGCACGCAAGTATTTGTGTACTTTTTGTTCCTATAAGACCACTAATGTACATCTTCTGAAGTATGGCTTCTAAGACTAGATCAAATAAAACAGTGGACAATGCATCCCCTTGCCTCACACCGTTGGTGATGGGAAACATGGATGTATATTGGTTATCAACACTTACGGTTGCTTTGGAACCAACCATGGTCACACCTGTGAGTTGAACTAACTTCTTTGGTATACCCAATATCAGAAGATCAAGATTCTATTAACACTGTTAAAGGTTTGTTTAAAGTCTATGAACAAATTATGTAGATGTATATTGTACAGATACGCTTTTTCTTGCGTTTGTCTTATGGTAAATATGTGGTCAATGGTTGAACGATTAACACGGTATCCGCACTGATATTCTCCTAGTATTGCTTCTACGTATACTGTTAATCTATTGTATAAGATACATGATAATATTTAGTAAATAACGTTGAGTAGTGAGTAGCTCTATAAGTAGAGCACTCTAATTTATCCCCTTTTTTGTACATGGGTTGTATAGTTCCCATAGACCATTCTTCCGGCATTTTATGTTGTGTCCATATCAGTTTAATAAGATGGTGGACGCCTTATAATTTGTAAGGCATTTAATTACATGCCACTTCCTCATAGCTCGGCTGTATGTCTTCATTTTCTGTGGTGTTCAATGTCATTCTGCACGATCACCCTCTGTAAGTTTGTTGTCCCGACGTTCTTAGTTTGGCAGGTGATCCTCTTTCGGGAAACGGGTGTGGTTCACCGAATCACATATAGTTTTAATTATTTCTTAGTTACTTGTTTTAGTTACTCAATTTATTGTTGATAAAATGAAAAAAAAAACTTGTGATGTATGAAGTTAAACGCCTAAATCATATTTTATTAAAATAATACAGTCACTTGTACCCCCTCACTCACACCTCTCGTACGCGACTGACTTCCTTACTGGACTGCTAGCTTCCGTTATCAGCTCCTCTTTCGCCATTTAAATCTCTCCCCTCCTACCTATCACCAACGGTCCTGAATATACGTTGACATTAAGTCTATTATAAATAGCATATAAATTTCCGTCAACACAAGTTTAATTGTAGGTTTAAAATTACAACATGTTTCGACCCTTGGGGGTCATCATCAGGTCGAGCTTAAGAACCTATTATTTACATCACTTTTTAGTCATATTATTTTCCAACTGCATGTAAATAATAGGTTCTTAAACTCGACCTGATGATGACCCCCAAGGGTCGAAACATGTTGTAATTTTAAACCTACAATTAAAGTTGTGTTGACAGAAATTTATATGCTATTTATAATAGACTTAATGATTCCACACAACGGGATGAATTCGATTAATACGTTGACAGATTAACCTAAAACGCATGGCCATAAACCGTCCGTAACTGACGCCAACAATCGTAATAAACAACTATACTAAAAATGATCGGCTACAGCCGTACTATCTGTATCGTTTAGGTTATCTGCTAATACACTTTCAAAATATTCTTTCCATCAAAGCTTTATCAAGGAAGTTAAATTCTCTAATAATTATGTAGGCTGGAGACTAAAAACAGATTGTCTACGTCACTGAGTAGGTAGTAAGGCTCGTAATTAAACGATCCAATAATGAAAGTTGTATTGTGTGCAGCCTGCTGTATGGCAGGCTCATTAATTTTGTAGCGTTGCTTGCGATATTTAGGGTGAGCACACTGCCGTTACATTTCATTTCAGTGGCAGTAGCAAAGCGAAATTCGTTGTTCTCTTTTTTTTAAGTAAAGGGATCTTGCAGTTTTCTTTCCCATCGTTACGATATACCGTTACATTGATACTGTTTTGAGAGGTGTGACAGTATTATTGTTAAGAACTGCGCTCTTCTGGGCTATTATGCAGCGTGCAGTGGTAAATCTTTATAGACTTTTCTGGAAACCCTATCGGTCTCATCTTCTTAACCCTTTAATATGGGACCGATAGGTTGTGCAGAAACGTCAGTAAGGAATCACCAGTACTCGCTGCGTAATAGCCTAGAAGAGCGCAGTTCTCATCTACGTTGCGACGGAAGCCTGAAATCTCGCATAACATTTATTTTTGGCGCTATAAACATTTATGTATGCAATTATCTTCCCTTCTTTTTGTAGTTCATTTCCAAAGTTACGCGAAGTAATGATTTATTGTGTACAGTCTCTATTCTGTGTCCGTCTTCTCTCTTAACTTCCAAAACAGAACACAAAGAAGTATCTCCGTTTTATGCACAATATATCATTACTTCCCATGTCCATTAGAGTACGCATTAGCTAAAACTTTGAAGAAGGCGTAACATTTAAGCTGTAACTGAAAGTTGACTGGTTAAATGAAAGAGACTGTGGGAATGCAGTTACCAGTCTCATCCAGTAACTCTACTGTAATAGGTGTACGTAGCTCTAACGGGTGTGTGGCTTTGTCCGTGGTGGTCACCACAAAAACCAAGCATGAACCAACGGCAGAGCCACACTGGTATAGCGCGTTCGGAACCTGATGGCACACGGTGACGCACGGGAGGGGAAGTGAAGGAGAAACATACGAGTGCAGTGGGTAGCCAGTAGTCTTGCACTCTACCGCAGAACATGGTGTATCCAGCATTACTACCATTACTACTGCTGATGCGCACACCTCGGCTGCCAGTAGTCGACTGAACTGAGCCCCCCCCCCCGCCAATTTAAATGGACTCGTCCGTTTCGTTGGAAGACCAAACCTGGTTTCTGCGCGTGTGCCCTCACGTTTCGAATGTGCTATACACAGTGACGCAACAGTCACTTGACACTAGAGGTAATATACTAAACATCGAGCAGCAAGTGACATTTTAGCAACCGATATTTTACTGAAGTGATCTTTTTTCCGACTTCGTCCTTCGTCTGATTTTCAATGTACGAGCAATTTTCAGTCACGAGGTCAGGTGACTCTGACTAGCTGTTTCTGAAGGTTATAAAGCATTTAATCCAACAATTGTACAATTAGCAACAAATATTATATAATCAGCATATTGCATTTAACATGTAAAACATTGAACATTTCTAAGGGTTTCACCAGATTAGGTGCTTTCCTTTACCTAAAGACCGAACCAGACCCGGCTTCCGAAGCGGATCAACATTATTAGTCCCATGGCTAATGGGTGTTTTATTTGCATTAATACTAACAGTGTACTTGTTCTGATGGATGTGGGTAGTTTTGTTACGTCAGGGAGTATTTTATACAAAACGTTAATTTTAGGGATTGATGAAATGGTATTTGCCCTTTCTCTTAAATTTTAAAAGGTTACTTCTTATTCCTGGTCTACAAATTTTTATTAAACTAAAACAATTTTTTTATTTATTTTTGTGCGATGTGGGATTTTTCTTCTAGTTGGAAACATTTGTCGATTACTGAGACTGGGGTTTATTGTTTTGGTTTTTTATTTTTCTGTTTATCATTATTTCTGTAATTTTAATTACAGATTGTTTTTCGTTGTTAATTTCTTAGTTTTTTTGTGAGGGTTCATTGAATTTATCTGTTTTGGTTTCTACCGTTTAATTCTTCGCCAACATTCCTTTTTATTCCCACAGAATATTTCCCTTTTTCCCGAATATGAGGCTGTATTCCTGTTGCGTAAAATGAAACTCCACGTTCCATAGGAGGGACATCAAACTGATATCTCACCGATATTAATTTTTTTAAAGTAAGGACTTCTCCAAGGATTCTGACACTTTCGCATACAGAGCCGCAGTTGGAAAGGATATTTTTTGTAAATGACGTTTTTTGTGTTTTCGCCTTGAATGCAATTAAGGTTATATTAAATTCGTAAGTGGAACTTACCTTCTGTAGGCTGTGCCTATTCTAGTGCCGGTCAGAGATGTAGCCCTCATACCAAAACCCCAGGAGCAGTGGTCGAACGATGATTATCACGGAAAAAATATATAGCTGAGAAATCCCACGCAAATTCACCAGGGATTGAATCTGAGTTTCCGGAGTGATAAGTCAGATTTTCATCACCCGAAGAGCGACACGTTCTTCGTCAACTGAACGGTTGGAATGTGCTGAAATTACGAATTGATAAAATGCACAGAAGACACAGTCATTTGTATTCATCTGTTCACCCTTATGCAGACAGGATGCCAGTTGTCTTACATTCATACAGTTTTTAGGCGCGTTCGCAAAATTCCGAAAATCGACTATTAGCTTCGGCAAGCCTGTTTGTCCGCCTGTCCGCCTGTCCGAATGAAACAGTTCGGCTCCCATTGGACGGATTTTCATGAAATTTGATATATGGGTATTTATCGAAAATCCGTCGAGAAAATTCAAGAGTCTCTGAAATTCGACAAGAATAACGTGTACTTTTCATAAAGACCAATATATGTTTTTGATCATATCTCGCCCAGTTATTCCTAGAATGAGAAATATTTCAGACAAACGACGTATAGAAAATCAAAACACACATTTTGCGCACAATAACGGTTTTTTTCTTCTAAAATCGTACCGTTTATGAGATAATATGGAAAAACACTGTAGAGCATGGCAGGGCACGGATGAACATATGAAGCGTGCGCAATGCATGCTGGATACCTATGGCTACAAACACACACTCAGAATATGTAATACTTATTGCTTTTCCACAACAACATTGGTTGCAAGAACGCGCCTAAATGTTACGTTATACGTACATTGTCTAACTGCCTTGTTTGTTCTTATCCTTTCCATTATGCAGTAGTCTTTAAAGTTGGTGTTCATCAAATGGATATTTTTATCCCCTACACCCTTAAATTCGTTTTGCCTAGGGACTACCTCATCCAAACATGACACATTTAGCTCATCATACATAGCATTTTTTGGAAAAAGCCAGTTAAAAAATATTCTGAGAGTGAGAAATATACCAGCGCAGGAGACGTCATGCAACTTTTTTTTTTTTGACACTGAAATGACGTAAAATTTAAAACTCATCTAAATTTATTAACCTGTATAACAGAAATCGGATTAGATATAAAGCAGCTACAGTCCACTAAGTAAAATCCCTGGACTTCTATTTTGTACGTCGGTTCAGTAAACCCTAGCCCAGCATGATACATACGACAGAAAACGGGCCTTGCACACTGGAGGCGATCTGCTATGATGACATGCACTGCTTCTGAGTGAACACGTCATAAATTGTAACAGACACAATACCTGAATACACACCAGATTAAGCCTGCATTACGTTTATAAATCGATTACATTATTCCCAGCTGTAAATTATTTTTCTTGCAGTTAATAAATCGAAAAATATTGCACAATATATGGGAAAGATCTTTTAATGGTAAAGGTAAAGGTAAAGGTACAGCTCACCCTAGAACAGGCCACGAAGGCCCAGACGGGGAGTAGAAGTATATAGGTCGACTCTTTCTTTAATCTCAGCGCTTAGATAGGGTATGTGGTCAACGCTACGCCCCAGCCGCTTTACCCCTGGGAAAGACCCAGTACCCCTTGTATAGGAGGCTGGGTGGGCCCCAAGGCCGGTCTGGACAGTTTCAAGAAATCTCGCCCCCATCGGGATTCGATCCCCGGACCGTCAAATCTGTAGCGATTCTGTTTTCCGACAACGCTATTCCGGCTCCAAACCAAGGGTAGAATCGTATCCTTAGCAAACTGTATCACTATCCTATGACCATCTTATCGTACGTAGTGCCCAGTGTGTGAGCTCCCTGACCCGTGCGTTGGACAGGGAGTTACCCACAAAGAATTCGGTGTCATCTGTACAGAAGGATGTCCAGCAGTCTTACACTGCATGCCATTGTTGTGACATCTACGCGAAATTTCAGCAACCGGTAATCTGTGTGTCACACAGGTAAACCGAACTGTAATTACCTCGGCCCACCTATAATATTCTGGCTTGTGTGTTTCGCATTGCGTTCAGTAAGATACGATGGAAATTAACCGAAGGAAATGAGGCCATCTCCTGCTGGGGAGGAAATTATGGAGCCGTACTGGCTACACTTAATTTCCATCGGGGTGAATATACGTCCTTGGTTGTGCAACGATGTGGAAAGTGATCAGTAATAACAATTTGTCACGCGTCCCATATTTGAGAGGTCCCAGAATCTTTTCCTAGTGTGTAGTTTGGCTATTCTGGTTAAGTTTTATGTCGTCTTGCTAAGTTAATCCAAAGGTCACAGGAAACGATTGCACAGAGTAACACATCTGACCCGTTTGCACTTTTATTGTCCCTAACATTTTATATTCTTGAACAACCCCACGAACAACACTGCAGACACTTCCCGCATTTTACACAACACATAACAGAGGACTTCTGTGTGTCATGGCAGCAGATTTACAGTGGATCATAATCTGTACCGTAACCATCGCGATATTGTAAACGAGGACATTTATAACACTGGACAACAAATTTTTACTGACGTAATGCTTTTGCGGTAATAGTAGCCATTTCTTACTAATTTTGAGGCGCTGACCACCATATGACACTGAAAACTCAAAATTGGCTACGGTTTCTAAGAAATCCGCAACGTTTATTATATATTTAAGAAATATGTACAGCAGACATTTAACGATAAAAGTGCGCTTCTACTTGGGACTTCACTTTGCCTGTCGCTTGTGTAGCTGCTCAGGAGCATTTCTGACGAGCGTCCAACAGTAGTCAGCCAACATGAAGTGGACCACTTTCCCCGATATCATTTCTCCATCATTGCAGTTTCCTGATGAAAAGTTCACCGTGCTCATCACTAACCATGCCGCAGTTGTCGGGGAAGATATCCAAGTGGGAATGAAGCGTGTGTATCTTTAAGGACATACTGCAACCAAACAACGTGTCCTCAATCAAGCTTTTTTCTCGTCACCCTGAAGTAGGTTGTTGAACTATCGTCTCTGAAGAGCTTGCGGATCTGAGGACCCACAAAAACCCCCTCTTTAATTTTCGCTTCGCTGAGTCGAGGAAAGTTTGCAGCCAGACACTTGAACGCCGATCGAGTCCGGTCCATGGCTTTTACGAAATTTTTCAACAGACCGAGTTTGATGTGTAAGGGCGGTAGCAGGATTTTGTGCCATTCTGCCAGTGCTGGGTGTTGTACATTCTTCTCTCCGACCTTCAGAGATTTCCTCTGAGGCCAGTCTCTCTTCGGTTAATGCAAAGTCTTTGCTTGTCTGTCGCATTCACATAAAAAACAGCAATACTTCGTACATCCCAGTTGGAGACCCATCAACAAAGACACTACCTTCAGGTCACCACAAATATACCAGCCATACTTGCTGTATTCAAGTTTTTCAGCAGCTGCTTTAGGTTTTCGTAGGTTTCTGTCATGTGGACAGCGCATCTGACTGGAATGGATGGATGTTGGTTTCCATTATGCAGCAACACCGCCTTCAGACTCGGTTACGAAGAGTTAATAAACAGTCGCCACTCTTGCGGGTCATGTTTGATTCCGAGGGCATTCATCAGGCCATCTACATCGTAGCAGAACACAAGGTTATCTTCCTTTCTGAAGAAGGCACCAACTGCTGATGACGAATGCGAAACGAAGAAATTCGGACATTTTTCTCGAGAAGATTCCTTTGCATAAGTATTGATACAAGTAATTATACTTTGCTCTTGGACAGCTCCAGATCGCGAACAAGATCGTTCAGTTCTTCCTGTGTGAGAATGTGTGGCTGTGGCGCAGAAGACCTACCGTGGGAGACGTGTGGTTCAGTAGACGTATGGCTCAGTAGACGTGTGGTTCAGTAGACGCCGGCGGCTCAGGAGAACCCGAGGTCGACTCCCCTTCGTCCTC
>Ga0123355_10016655_pt1 | contig 11596 bp, 7 predicted proteins | sample TergutEmb28metaG_3_FD_89872 | JGI IMG/M metagenome (GOLD analysis project Ga0123355, IMG submission 89872) | Embiratermes neotenicus P1 segment gut microbial communities from Petit-Saut dam, French Guiana - Emb289 P1 | ecosystem: Host-associated > Arthropoda: Insects > Digestive system > Gut ...
CAGGCGGAAGACGTAGGCGTGGCTAGCCAAAAATAAATTCTCATCTCTGCTTTTCCGGTTCTCAAAATTTAAGTAAGCTCTCAGACCATCACGGATTCAAAATTTTTCCTGAAATAATTTTTAGAGATAACCAGTAGGCCTACTTCTACACAGACAAACACAGTACACAGAAATAATCGCCTAAGTCACAAACTAGGGTCAGTGTGAATATTATCCATTAGTTTCATTGCATGCAGTTTTTTAAGTGACACATACAACAAAACATGAGCAGATGGAAGAAGTGAAATATAGGTTAGGTGTCAACTCGAAAACACACTGTACAATTTTTTGACGTTTTGCTGACCGTGCATCTCAGTAACTGACCAACTTGATGCACAAAATTTTTGTATTATTTTTTTTTTTTTATTTTTGCATCAAGTTGGTTAATTACTGAGATAAATATACTGGGATACGCGGACAGCAAAACGTCAAAATTAATTACCAGTTGACAACACTCGCGACGAATTGTGTCTTCAGCAATATCGCTGTGTAATCCTCAAATCCCACGTATCAGCGATGCTTTTCATACATTACACTGCCACACTGAAACTTACACACGAGCCCAGCAAATATATGAAATGTTACCACATCGGAATATATTTATGTTTTTAATTGGCTGCGTCTTAAATGCATAAAACTCACCACGCACGCTACATGCCTCGCCTAAATCACATTCCTTCACTTTGTAACTAACCTCACCAAGCGAATTCTTTCTTGAGAAGCTAATATGTTTTTAGCTAACCAATAAAATTTTGGGTTTCTGTGTCGAGATTTGAGAACCGGACATTCAAATTACGAAGCTTAAATGCCAAATCTGTTAAGGCATTTGGGTTAGAGAGCATAGTTATTGGATTAATTTGAATTTAAAAAAATGGCCGGTAAGGTATTTTTAAAGACACATAATGAATTACAGTCACATTCAGCGAGTTTAAGTGAAGTTCTTATATTACGATACGTTACCGTCATGTGCGCAACGTAACAAAGGAATTGTAACATAGTCTGTGGATTTAATCGCTAAGCCACTTTCAGCTAAATACTCTAATAAGAGTAAAAAAGGTAAATCAGTCCCGTTACAGGCCTGGAGGAGCCCAGAGGGTTCCAGGAAGTTAAGTTTCCCAGATTTCATGACAACGGCACAGGGTGGTGGTACGGCTGTCATCCCTACGCACCGGCCGCCTTTACCCCCAGGAAATGTTCCTGGTACTCATTTCTGTTAGAGTCTGAGTCGACCCCAGGGCCATAGTGCGATCGGAAGGATTTTATGTCAATGAAAAATTCCAATGACACCAGCTGGGATCGAACCAACGAGCTGCCGATTTGTAGCACAGCACCTTAACCACTGTGCCACCGCGGTCCAACTCTAATACGAGTAATGTATGAAATTACTGCAATGTGATACTTCGCAATAATCTCCTTCGTTATGATTGAATGACTGAGTGGGCAAGCGATTCACAGCCATTGTGCTATTGCTAGCCCTGACTTCCGACTACAAATACATTGTTATTGATATCGATTGGTCCTCTGTGAGGTACGTTCTGACGCCGAAGAACAATTTTGGCAATTCAGAGAATGTATCCTCTGCAGGGTGCAATTTGAGCTAGAGAGAGAATACACAGCGCAGTCCAAAAATTTTAGGACTGATTTTTTAGAAATCGAAGACGCATGAGGAAGACGCATACCTTTTTTTATTCAAAATAAGCTCCAGTGGCATATGTGTATACATAGGCTTTGCGCGGTCCTACAGTTTCTGAAAAGCTGAAGAAAGTTCCTCTTTTTGGACCTTCTTTACTTCATCAATTATGGCCTCTTGGATCTCAGCAACATCCCAAAAGTGGAGTCCTTTGAAATTCATTTTCAACTTGCGGAACAGAATATAGTCTGGCGGAGATAAATTTAGAGAGTACGGGGGTGATAAAGGGCTGTAACATTTTTGGGGGTCAAAAATTGGCAAAAACTTGCAGCTTTGTGGGCGGGCGCATTAACGTGCAACAAGAAAAAATCTGGAGAGCAGAACGCAACTGGACGAACCCGCTGAATGTGCTTCAGGAGGCGATCCATTACTCCTGTACAAAGTTCTGCATCTGCTGTTTTTGCCTCTGATACGAATTCTTTGTGAACTATGCCTGGAGAGTCGAAAAAAATTATCAACATGTTCTTGATGCTGGACCTTTGGAATTTTGGTTCCTTCGGCCGAAGGGATGTCCCACCAACCCATTCAGAACTCTATCGCTTCGTTTCGGGGTCACAGGCAAAACAACCGGTATCAACTCCCATTATAATTTTGTTAAAAAAAATTTGTCTGCATCGGCCATCGCGATAATGTCTTAGCAAGATCTGACTCGATCTTCCCTTTGCTCAGGAGTCAAGGAGTGTGGAACAAAACGAGCACACAACTTTCTCTTTCCCTAATCCTCTTTCAGAATCCGAAGAACTATAGACTTGGGGTGGTTCAAAGATTATGCTGTCATTCTTAATGCGATTCGAAGGTCATTTTTGACCAAATCAGCAAAAGCAGCAATGTTTACCTCAGTTCTAGTCGATTTTGGATGGCCACATCTCTCGTCATCTTCTACCAGTTCCCTTCTGTCTCGAAATCAAGAATACCACCTAAAAACGTTTGATCTGTTCACAGCCTCATTCCCATAAGCCTTTTCCACCAGTACTAGTGTTTCTGTCGCAGACAGACCGACTGTGAAACAAAATTTTATGGTAAATCTGTTCATTTCCGTCAGCCATGACGTATAAAGAAAATTGACTTTACGAGACAAGTTATAATTCGTAAACTGTTGAAAATACACAAACGAAACTTGGTGTGTGAACGGACGTTGGTTGGTAGTACTTAGTTAGTGGGTTGGCCGATAGGTCGCTTTAGTTCTGTTATTTAAAAAAAAACAGTCTTAAAACTTATGGATCTCACTGTGTATAATACAGTATAGCGAATCAGACAACAGCGTTGAAAAATCTGGAAGTAACGTTTTGATTTATGAAATAAGAAACAACCGATGAAACAGACCGTGATGTAGTGCGTATATATTATGGTAAAAGTCATGTAAAGGAAGCATGGCAAAAGTAATAATAATAATAATAATAATAATAATAATAATAAAATTAATAATTAAAAATTTAAAAATAAGGTATTTACCTGTACGATAGCCTACAAAATACATCTCACTATCTTGCGCAGATCATGAAAAAACCTACATTCATACAAATTTGTATCCTTACGTAAACCTGTGCAATTTACGTGTGAAATACGTACAATTAATAGTTCACGTTATCAGTATGCCTGTATTTTTGTACCCTAAAGTTTGCGATATTTAAAATAACACCTCAAACGTTTTATGATTTGCAGGCAAGGATATGAAAATTTGAGGTTAATGCTGATAACACGAAGACAAGCGATCTGTGAAATGTGGCGCAGTGAGGTATTAACAACTTACACCGAAAATGGAGGAAATAGTTACTTACGAAGTGCCAAGAAGTTCTTATCAGAACGTATAATGTAACAGTAGAGAATACAATATTCCCTCACCATGGAAATGTGTACTCTGATGCAAAACACACTCCCCAAGTAAAGGATATCTATATGCAACAGGCAAAATGCCCGCGGCTCAGAGAAACCTTTTATTACACACGTAGACATTGCACATGCATCTCCCATTGGGCTCAGAAAGTCCCCTGTCTCTTATTTCGTTGAACATTCGCGCCACTGGAGTGTGTCTGAAGTAAGCGGTATTTATCTTGAAGTCTCAATGATAAAATACAACTTTTTGAAGGATGGCATGTGTTTTGGAAAATTTAGAGAGTTCTTTCTGTTTCATTATGTAGGACAGAGCATAATCAATCTAAGCTGAAAACTTACAGTACTAAATTTTAATCGAATTCCATTTAGTTGATCGGCATGAGCAAACAAAAAAATGCCTTACACGTTACATGGAACGTTCATGCGAAGACTGCATACAGTAAAAATTTTCGAACTTTACATTCTAGTCCGCTGACGGATATAAGAAGACGTAAAATTGAATTTCCTTGTCACGCCTCATCAGTAATACAGTTTTCTTGCTCTCTGTGCACAAACTGCAAGAAAGTTTGGGTAATGTGTCACCTACTTGTGGCCGTCAGAACAGATAACCTCCAAGGCTACTCGAGTGAATTCCGATAAATTTTCATGTTGGAGTCAACATGAAATATTTGTAAACGGATGTCATTTTGACGTGCAAAGACCAATTACAATCAGTACTTGAACTTCAACATATTTTTCAAAATCTATTTAACATACAAGGGATTATTAAATTACAAACATATATTTATTATAAACGTTTAAAATTTTACAAAATATTGTATTCTGAAACATAACGCCGTAAATTCTAGGAAATTTCTAAGAGACTACACAGCGTTGTACCCCACAGGGCACCTTATAGTAACCATGAGAACCCCCGAAATCTCACATCCGTAATTTCGTTGGAAATAAATTTACGATAATTATTTAACTAAATTCACGAGAAATAATATGTATATCTTTAATATTATTAGCTTAGAAACCATAGATTTACGTGCATAACTGATGTACAAAATACTCATTGATAAATACAAAACAGCAAACAACGCATTTGGAACATAAGCCTACCTAATTAACACGCAAAACTCTCACCTACATATTCATTGATTTATTATGCCTCACCTAGAAACAGCTTAAAATTTTAATTATAAACGAAAGTATTCAATCTTCACAATGGATGTGGTTGCTTTCACTGCCAGTATTACAGTAGAGAGTAGCCAAATATTTCAACAACACTCAAATCAAGCAACTGAAGTTCAGAAGCTATTTGCTAAAGGTTTAGAAACACACGAATGAATTGTATGTTATTCATGCCGTACAACTTTTGTCGTACAAACAAATGCCCCGAAGCAATGTACATCTTATTTCCATATTCTTTCACACAGTTCTATTCTACGCGAAGCAACGTGCAGTGTTCTTGAACAAGATATCAGGAACTAAAAACCTGTAAATTAATGAGCTAATATTTTGCACAAGATCATTTAATGGACATATATACCTGATGCTGGTCCCACAGAGATCGAAACGTGTACGAGCTTTTAATGTTTTAGTGTAATCTACGTGTGCAAATACGAAAATTATGTAATTGTTTGTGAAATATTATAACTTAAACATAAGCATGGTGTATACAACATCCAGGACATTGATTGACTTCGATTCTAATACCTAGAAACCCGTAAGTGCTACAAGAATGACTGACTGGTCATGAACAAGTATTGCCTTCCCTACAACTTTTCTCCCCCATCCTTTACATTTTTGTAAGTAGCCCATTAACTCAACACGAGTACAAAATGCATACTGATTTTCACTTAAACAGTTCATTACGTGTATTCAAAAAAAAAAAAATTGGAATGTTGTGACTTTTCCGTAACAATCTCAAATATTATAAATTCTGGCAGACGGACGAACAGTTATGCTCAAACTAATAGGTACATTTTTCAAAAACTTATTCATCACGAAGAAACTGAAATGGAGACAAGACCTAAATTTTAATGAAAGAAAATCCCTAAATTACAGACACTAACTTAACAGGGAACTAAGATTCAAGCAAGATATATTAAAATACATAACAATTTGTTAATAAAAGTAATTACTGCCATAGTCACAACACATTAGCCTGAAAATCCATCGACAGTTTCATGAGACTAAAAGACAGTTCGTAATATCACACGTATAGGATTTTCAGTGACACACAAAGCAAATCGCTACAAAATAACGGCAAGTCACACAGGTATATACAATTTCAGAATGAAAATAATATATTGTTAACACAAATGATGACCGGCACAGCACATTTCATAGATAACTAATGTAGGAATGCTCACCAAAGTGTAGGCTGTTATCCGATGGTCGCAGTTTCTCCTGTTCTGACTGTAGGGAACGCAAGAAGCGCGTTACGTGAATTATTCGTATTTCACCAAGGCTAACGGAAACGTTTTGAGAGTTCGGAATGTCCGACTATCGGCCAATTCAACTGCACAAACCGACGCCTTTGTAGCAACGCCTACTTTGGCATAACTCCTCTCCTTATGTACACGAGAAATCGATACTAGCGCCAGTCATCTCGGCTGAATTTTAGTCGAGTCCCCCTGGTGGCGTATTCGAGAACCACATAACGCAGTTCGGGAGTTATACGTATGGATCTATATTCTTCTTTTGAAGTTCCTTTACAATACCTTCCACAATATATATTTATAAACTGGCGTTCATATTAAAATAATATTACTTTTCCACATTTATATCAATATATTTTACTTTAAATAAGAATAGGTTCTTTACGGACAACTCTAAATGTATCGACCAGGAGTTCAGAACGCCTCGCATGTAACCTACCGCCCTACTACATAGATTTCTGATTCTACAAAACTATTTGTAGTTATGCTTTCCTATTTTTCTATTTAGCTAGGCGATCATTATCTAAACTACATAGCATCGATGCTACGTGAAACAACATGAGTATGGAGCTATGAGAGAATGAAACTGACGGGAAAAAGAGGAAGTAATAGGAAACAATCTTGTTTCAGTGCCACTTTGTCCACATAAACTGGACTGTAGTCGAACTCGGGCTTTAGCAGTGAAAATGCGGCAACTGAGCGCCTGGGCTATGATCTGGAATTTATGTTATTAAATTCTTACCACACAACAATTTGCACTTAAGAAATTATTATGGGAATACAACTACTGAATATTTAAAGTCCATGTCTATTAGATCCTATAAAAAAAGTGTTACGAGGAGTTAAGGAACAAAGGAACTCGCTACATTAGGTACGACACAATAAGATTAACTAGACTGGTCACATCTTGCGTAGGAAATGCCCATTAAAATACGTCAATGAACGAACGTTAGTAGAGAGGGCGAGGAAGAAGACGTAAGCAGCTACTTATGACCTTAAGGAAAAGATGATATGCTGAAACTTTCAATAGATAACACTAGATCGCACTCTGTGGAGAACTCGCTTTGGAAGAGGTTATGGACCTGTCTCAATTCAGACTACGAATGAATGAATAGTCCATTTCTTTTATTGCATTATTTTCCGTGTAGAATTTTTAAGCTGTCTCCATACTGAAATTTGACAATGAACTCAGACTATTGTGCAATGTGTCGGCTTCCTAAAATATTACGCACATTTTTTTTTTTCTTCATCTAATGTCATGTCCATTATAATTTTCTTCTGATCAGATTCTTGGTAAGTGTGGCCGGTAAGTCTGTAGCTTATCCCCCCCATCCTCCGAGGAAGGAAACAAGTAATATTTCGAGCACCATGCTGTTTGTGTATTCCCTTACTTCAAGTTTCAACAGTTTGATCAATTTGTACGAAATTCAGCCTGAACGTTACGCCAACAGAAGACACTGCAACGCTGCACCATTTTTGATTCTCTCAGATCAGTAATAAAAACGTGGTAAAGGATGCGCGCAAATTTGAATTGGGTATAACACTATTTTCAATTGTGATACTACGTGGCAATCGACCTTGGGAAGAATATGCATATACTAGCAAGTAGGTATGAAGTCAATAACTCAGCTACTGTTAATTAGATGTTATATTCTAGGTTAAAAGACTACATGTTTCGGCCGGTAGTGGCCATCATTAGGTCTTTGTAATTCGACACATTTAAGATTATTTATATAAATCTTAAGTGGGTCAAATGACAAAGATCTGATGATGGCCAATACCGGCTGAAACATGTAGTCTTTTAGCCTAGAATATAACACATAATTAACAAATGTTGACGTTTTGTTAACCGTGCATCTCAGTATATTTATCTCAGTAATTAACCAACGTGATGCACATAATTTTTGTTTTATAATAAGTTTATTTCATGCCTCTACATGTCTCGAGCACATGTGCTCGAAACATGTAGAGGCATGAAACAAACTTACTGTAAAACAAAAATTTTGTGCATCAAGTTGGATAATTACTGAGATAAATAAACTTAAGATTATTTATACAAATCTTAAGTGTGTCGAATGACAAATACCTGATGATGGCCAATACCGGCTGAAACATGTAGTCTTTTAACCTAGAATATAACATCTAATTAGCAATAGTTGTGTTACTGACTTCATACCTACTTGCTAGTTTATACTACACAACGGAGATGGCACAATTCAGAGAATATGCAAATTTTTAATGTACCTTATTTCACTGTGTAAAATGGCGAGAAGAGAACCATGTTAATATTTCTAAAGCTTTCTGTTCCCTTATAGCCAGGTATGTGAAATTTGGTACGAATACTGACTGATTACAGTTGTACTTACACACTGTATTTGTAAATCAACAATTAAAAACTTGGGGATTTTGCGAAACTTTAATATTGTGACTGAAAACTTTAAGGTATGTGGCAACCACGTCGCCGAATAAAATAAAGCAATATGACGCCTATTATTTAGGTACGTAAACTGGAAGTTACGCCAATCCCAGTGGCCGCGCGGTCTAAAGTGTAGGTCTGCGGCCGCTCGCTTGCTGAGATTGTGGGTTCGAAACCAGAGTGTGTTTACTGCATCTGTGTGTCCGGAGTCAAATGACATTATGTCTGCATTTCCTTAGTGACGTAATTGTGTAGTGCTTATACGAAGCTGGTCCCCGTGATACGTCTGACTCTTGGTACAAGGAATGAAAGGATGGATGCCCAGACTTTGGAAAATAGCCCATTCATATTTTCAGGAATAAACGACTGATATCCGGCGTTGCCATAATATTTATATTTGCAGCAGTTTTACTATCCGCCATGCTTGAGAAACCATCCAGAGACAATAAAGCGCCAAAGCCCACAATTTGCAACAGAACTTCACCGTACGATACTAACACTATTTAGCCACTTTATATTAGGCGCAAGGGTCACTGTGAATTTTCACAGGTATGAAAGTGAGAATAAATGCAATTAAAGTATATATAGAAATAAAAAAAAGACACCGGGGGCATGGCTGTCTGTCTTTTCTGATTGTTGTGTGTTGTCAGGTAGAGGTTGGTGCGACGGTTTGATCACACGTCCAGAGGAGTCCTACCGACTATGGTGCATCGTTGTGTGTGATCTAGAAACCTCGTGAATGAGGAGGCCATGGCCCACTGGGGGCTGCTGCGACAAAAAAAAGGAAGTTACATAAGAGGAAATTAGGCATTGTCTTGTGTTGGGGCCTCCTTGTTTTTAACAAATTTCTGTTAAAAAGTAACACTTTAATGTTGTTAAGCACGGTGAACTTGAGGCCACGCAAGCGTTTTACTTCGGTTGTTGGGTTGAGATATGATCGATTACAAAATCGTTTCCTGCCGAAATACCGTGACTTATTTGAGTGGGTTAATCTCAGATCGCAAATTGACCGTGAAAGTCCGCAGTGAAGGTCAGTGCTGTAATATGTTGCGCCTCCGTACTGACAGACTGTAATGCGATAATCTCTGACGCATCGCAACTGGGCGTGCATGTTATGTGAATGTAGACATTACAACCTGGACAAATTTCACATACATTTTAGGCGCGTTCGCAAAATTGCGAAAAGCGACTGTTAGCCACGTCATGTCCGTTTGTCCGTCTGTCCGTCAGTCCGCATGGAGCAACACTGCTCCCATTGGACGGATTTTCATTAAATTTGGTGTTTGAATATTTCTCGAAAATCTATCGAGAAAATTACAGTTTCATTAAAATTCGACAAGAAAAAAGAGCACTTTACGTGAAGACTAATACACATTTTTGATAATATGTTGCTCAGTTCTTCCTAGAATGAGACACTTTTCAGAATAAAAGTGCAGAGAAAATCAAAACACACATTTTATGGTCCATAAATATTGTTCGAAAATAGTACCGTTCATGAGATAATGTGGGAAAATAATGTACGGTTGGGCAGGCCACAGGCGACAAACTGACAAATGCGCACTGCATGCCGCATACATAAGGCTACAAACACATACTGAGAATATGCAGTATTTACTGCTTCTGCACTGCAACAATAGTTGCACGAACGCGCCTTAATATTACGTTATACGCATATTGCTCGTCCTGTTATTTTATACGACTTTCGTCTACTTGAATTCTACTTCGTGTCCTTGAGATCTAGGTTTAGAAGCTACTCACGTACTTTTAAGTATTTCTCCACATCTTTCAGGTGATTCTTTGGAAATATTAGGGAGGAGAAATGGAGCTAGATGTTCTGGTCATGACAAAGACACATCACATTCACTCCACAGTTCTTCATCTGATCTCCAAATGTTTACTGCCATAGCCATATAAAACGTCCGTTGGAATAGGTTATAGCGTCATGCAAGGGACTGAATATTTTGTATCGTCATAAAAAAAGTGTTGCTCTGACCGAAAAGCATGACATTATCCTTAACAAGGAAGAATTAACTTTTACCACAGAATATTTAACGCTATAGACTAGGCCTACATGTCGCGTAGACCGATGTCGTTTAACTGAGTTCGTCTGTGTATGTAACCGACGTTGAAGCGCGCAGTGAGACTGCAGACGTCAACCAGCCCGCGTAACGATACCGTCGAAGTAGTGTTTTACACTGAAACAAGTTTCTATATGACTCTCTTTTTCTTCTGCTTTTGAGTCTGGAAATCCGGAAACTGCAATAAACCATTGACCTGCCCTCGTTACTACAGAAACTGTCAAGTTTTTTACACATTGAAGATAAATGTCTTGAGGAATATGACGCCATTGACGGTCTCAAGCATCATTTTTAATATCACGTCTGTTATCTTCTATGTGTGCTCCCTAGTAACTTTCGAAACAATGGACAGAATGCTGCCGTATAAACGTAATGAAAACTTTATACCAAAAAGAAAGTTGGCTCCATCGGTAAATCTCGTGGCTTGTATTTAAAAGGTGATGGAATCGAAAGTCGGGCGGGACACCGACTTCCTCAGTAAGATTCATCGCTTTGTTCATTACAAGACAAATGCCTGAATAGTACTTTAAATTGGACCACCTCTTTTTCCGTCCACATTCTTTCCAATTAATTGGTCACTTTTTTCAATTATTCATCACAATATGATCTGCATTACTGATGTAATCTAAAAAACTACACGTGGCCATCATCAGGGATATACAATTCAAATTTTACATACATTGTACAAAATTTAGATACATTAAGATAATCTTCGTATTTTACATCCTTGACGTAAAACGTCTGCCCGAAATATGTAGTTCAGTGTGTGTACAGCTAATTGTACTGCACCTGTGTGCGTTTGTTGGTACAATTATTGTATAATCAGGGCGCGGCAGAAATAGTGAAGCATTTTAAAATTTTAGTTACGTGCTTATCCGCTAGGGTATCGCGGAATGCAAGTATTTGTACATAAACAGTGACCTTCAGATTTATTCAACATGGAGCGCTGGGGAGTAAGAGAACGTGTCTGTGCTGTGGAACTGTTTATTCGGAAGGGGTCAATTACAGAGACTCGGCGACGATTTCGCCATGAACGGAATCAACAGGAAGCCCCATCTCCAAATGCAATCCGTCGATGGGTAAGGTAGTGGCGTGAAGAAGGCTGTCACGC
>Ga0123355_10016656_pt1 | contig 11596 bp, 5 predicted proteins | sample TergutEmb28metaG_3_FD_89872 | JGI IMG/M metagenome (GOLD analysis project Ga0123355, IMG submission 89872) | Embiratermes neotenicus P1 segment gut microbial communities from Petit-Saut dam, French Guiana - Emb289 P1 | ecosystem: Host-associated > Arthropoda: Insects > Digestive system > Gut ...
CTGTCTTACTCCTTTGTTTATGTGTATTGGTTCAGATATACCATCATTAAATTTAATTCTAATCTTCGTGTTCCTGTAAATACATTTTATTGTATTTAGTAAATAATTTGGAATTTTATTGTCTGTCATTTCCCATAGCTTATCTCTGTTCACGTTATCATATGCCTTTTCGTAGTCTATAAATAAAAGAAATAGTGGTAAGTTGTGTTCTTTCCTTTTTTCCATTATCTGTTGCACCGTAAATATAGCATCGATACAGCGACGTCCCTTTCTAAAACCACACTGTTCCTCTACCATTTCGTCTTTCAAATATTCACTTATTCTCTTTTTTGTTATATTTGCAAGTAATTTGTAAGCTGTAGGCAGTAAAGTAATTCCTGTATAATTTTCACATTTATTTTTTGTTCCTTTGTTATGTATGTTTATCACCATTCCTGTCTCCCATTCTTGTGGCATTTGATTTTTGTCTATTATTTTGTTAAACAGCTCTAGTAAGTGTATTTTTAATTCGTTTCCTCCAAATTTCCGCATTTCCATTGGTAAGTTATCTAATCCACAACTTTTCCTGTTTTTTGTAAGAGTAAACATTAAAAATTAAAATCCCCAGTTAAAAATCTTGGCAGGCTGCCATTTTGCAGATGGATTTAAATTGGCATTAAAAGGATAATACCGGGGTGCTGATAAGTTCTTAGCCCGACCAGGAAGGAAACAAGCTGCGCCTGTCAAAAGTGTGATGGGCAGAGGAATGGATTGATATGGCTAGGGTAGAGACAGGTGGTGGACTGTTGTGAATGTGGTAATGAACCTCCAAGGTCCATAAAATGCAGGGAATGTAGCTTGTTTCCTTCCTGGTCTGGCTAACAACTTATTAGCACCCCTGTATCTTTCTGTTAAAGAAGTCTAAAAACTTTATGACCCGTTGTGTTATGTACCATGATTATTAACTGCACTTATTTGGTTTGTATTTTTGACATGGTGTACTGATATTTCAGCCCCAATGTGCCCGCCACTGGAATGCCCAGAAGGATTCAAAGTGTCCTTAAAAGAATCTGATCAGCTTAAGACTCCAGATGAGTCTTCTGCATCATTCAAAGGAAGATTCAAAGGTGTGTTCCTCTCAGATCCAGTTTATTAATATCCAGTACCTGTGCAGAATTACTTTAAAATAGATACATAAGTGAAATAGTCATGTATAAAGCTGAGGGGGCATCTACTGTGAAATCTTGTTTTAACAAAATAATCCATTTGACAAAACTGTATTCATTTAATGAAATTTAATTACAATGCAACAATGCAGAATGATGGTTATATACATGTTAAAGAAAAGGAAGAGACAAACCAACGTTGTGTACTTAGTAAAGAAAATCCACAACTTTTTTCAGTGCTGCCTGTTTTAGTAGTGATTTCTCAAAATAATTCTTGGAGAGTTTTACTGCCCTCAAATACAGAGTCCAGACTTTATTTCTTGGTCATTACAAATTGCCAAAACTTTGTGCCATTTTGGATCCTTTTATATCAGTAATAGCACCTTCATCATTGCTGTCATTGTTATCTTCCACATCATCCAGTGTCATGTGGCCAGATGACTAATGTCTCTCTATCAAGTTTCCTGACATTATTGTCCCGTCTGAGATCTTCATAAAAAATGTCATACTTGTCCACACCAAAAACATCATTCAGTACCGCTTCAACATAACATATATTTTGTGGCACAAATGTTACCAGCTTTTCAAAATATTGATGCCAATTCACTCTCAGTTTCAATTTCACTTTTGCAATTCTCGTGCAGCAAAGTTACAGCTTTGCCGCAGCTGTTCACAGTTAAAAGAGTACCTAATGTTTTCCAAGCCATAATGAACATCTAATCATCCAGAATATTTATGTTTATGTCATGACCCACTGAAGTATTGGCCAGCATTTGCCACACTAGCCATGATCTGTAGTGTGCTTTTGCAGCATGGATTATCCCCCGAACAAAAGTGCAAAATGGAAGTACAGTTAGGTAGCAGGAACACATCTTGACTGTTCTCAACATTTTGTGGCACATTCTTATGCATCCAACAACTGTCAGTTAGAGGCAGTATGTTTCACTTCTCTGCCTACATTTGGCATTTAAATGAGAGTATCCACTGTTTTAATGTCCCCTGCCATCTAGGTCTTTATACTTTGACAATATCTTTAACACAAATCATACAGTTTTGAAACTCTATGAATTTTTGTGTGTGGTACTTGAAGCTGGGGAAATGTGTCAGAGAAATGTGTAAGGAAATCTTCATTGTCATTATGAATATTGGTGGGCATTGTGTGGCATACTGTTCAAAAACAATTGCTGTTAGAGCTCATAGGTCATTGAGATGCATCTATGGTCATATAGCATACAGTACTCAGTATTGTGTCAGACAACAGCATACCATTGAGTATTACCACATTTGTGTAAGATCTAGTAAACCCACCTTCAGGTCACATAGCATTATCAGGTGGTGAGTAAATGCCTTTTGTGTTATTAGTAGTGTGCACCACTGTGTTTTGACTTCAGAGCTCAGTACTGAGCATTATGGCAGCTCAGTTGTGAATGTGTGTGTACATTAGTTGATTTGGTTAAACATCTACCCAAAATGAAAGCTGTATCTGTGTTGTTCTATGTCATTTTCACTCACTTCCACCAAAACTGTGACAAGAGACAAATTAGACTGACAATCTATGTAGCGATAATTGAAGTTTTTGAAGATAGGATATGTTAACATGGGCAATTTATTCATAAGCCAGCAACTGAATGTAATGTAGATGGAGTCTCTACCTTAGTTGAATTGAAATACTGGCTGATTGATCATGTTGAAACAGTATGTCATTTGTCTTTGATTGACCAATGGAAACATGACATTTCTACTTTAGTCGAATCAAATGCTTGCTCTCTAATCACATCTAAACACAGTTTCAATTTCAGTTTTCGTCATGTGGTTAAAGTCATGCAGTAAATGCACCTTAAGCAGTGCTGTCCTGTAGTAGTAGTAGTAGTATAAAATGTGTCACTGGGCTAACAATCCTTTGCAATTGAGATGAGCGTGGTTTTCTGTCTTAGTGTTTTATGCATGGGATGATTGCCCCCACACAGCACCATGGCCATAAACATTATACACATTCTTATAGTTCTCCACAATGAGCATACCTTTATAGTCCATTGTAATTCTTTTCTTCTCTCCCCTTCTCTTGCCTCATACATGAAATGGTGGATATCATAAAATGTACCTTTTAGTTCATTGATTTTGTTTTTACAGATTTAATTTCTTTGACTACCTGGTGTGTTGGGTGCTTGATGTTTTATTTTGTTAAATGTTTTTGTTACAATGGTATTGGTTAAAATAAGACCTTATTACATAATGGTATAGATTAAATTTGTAGGGTCTGGAAAAAATTCAGTTATACTGAAATACTCTGGTTTTTGTTAAATGAGATTTAACTGTATTGTACTTACATCTTTGGTGAAGAGTGGAGACAAGAACAGGTGAAACACTGCATGGATAAACATAATTTATTTTATGCACATGTCAAATTTATCTTTTTATTCTTTCCTTACACTAGATTTTTTTTTGGTCTACCTAGAGCAGTCACTGTTAACACAATTTCAAAAGTTCACAGATACTTTTTATTTTCATAGTTCTGTTACAATAGTTCTTTTTGTATCAGTTACCACTATTGCATCTCAGATCATGGCACCAATTTTCATAAATTTTAATGTACAGGCAGGTCTGCAAAACATCACTCAAATAAAACACAAAATTCCCATTTAAAACAGTTTATTTCCTGGTGGTTAGGGCTTTAACACCCTCATCCTATATTGTGTGTGACTATACACCAGTGGACATACAGACCTGTGGAGTATATATGTACTGTATATACAGTATATGTACATACATTTCTATACAATATATTTATTTATTTTTAATGGAATAAAAGTATTAGAGACATCCATAGTTTTTGGTACTGTGTATTCGATATGACTGTGGCTGTCTTGCTACATAAACACTTTAGTTCCTAGTTTAGCACTTTCTGTAATCCTATCAATATTATCATAAATTTACGTACACTACTATGAGTGAATCTACCATTACAACATATGTCAGCAATTTGTTCTTCTTTTTCAAATGGCATATAATGTCTAATTTATCGTCAGTACTGCTTGTCTTTTGCTGAATTTTCACTTGAATTACACAAGGTGATATAGATTTGTGTTTTTAACTCATTTTGGTAACAAAAGCCAATATTCCAGTGTTGTTGAAGGGTACATTAGGTACATTAGCTGCATGATTATATCACTAGTGTAATCGGTCCATACATGTGACTCATGGCGTGACAGTAACGTCACTGTCTGCTAGTCTCCATCACAAGACAAGTGCAGCAACGGATTGTGTAAGCCAAATTGCGTTAAACTGAATATTATTACATGTTGTCTATGCTATATCACATTAAACTGAAAATTATCACATAAATTCAAAAATTGGCTTAAATTTTTTAGTCAAATTACAGCAAAATCACGCAAAATGAAGTTGTGCAAAATTACACTTGCCTTTATTTGATTTATGTAAATTCATTCAAAAGAATTATTTATTTTTTAAATTGCTTGTGCTTTCGATAGTTCATAAGATTTGAGGTTTTCATGGCAGTGACGTTAAGATTATTATCTTCTGTTATGTGACATAGTGTATTCCGGTAGTTATTGTTTCAGAAGAAATGTCTGTCTCATTCTTCACTCTTTCCTCCAGCAGATGGCAACAGCAGGCTTCTACAAAATGTTGTTACCTGTCTACAAAACCACACTGTGTTGTCATTGAGGACCTGTCTTGACAACCTCAAATCCCATGTTTAGATTGTTGTCATAGCCACTTAAGAATTGTCTAAGTTGATTTAACCGCTCTGAGAACTGACACTATGTAAGGTTTCATAAGACTTGAATCCTCAGAAACATTGCTATGAGAATCTCAAATCTCATAGCTCTCAAAGTGAAGTAAAGTTTTCCACAGCAGTGACTAAGTGGGTTGCTGTTGTCCAGTACATGACACCATGTTGCCTGGTAAAAGTGTTCCAATGTTTGGAGGAATGTGATGCCTCAAATCATCATTGTAGATGAAAAAGGTTACTTCTTGAAACAAAGAACTGATGTTATAGTAGTCTGTGTGTGTGGTAGACCAGAGCCACTCCTACCAGACTGTAGAGCATCACATCCCACAAGATAGCAATTTGAACTCTATTTCTCCTCTGACATTTTTTCAATGCACATGCACTCACATTGTTGTTGTTCGCAACTGGCCCAGATTGAAGGAATACAAGTTAGATATCATGACTGATGCTGATATGTCATCCCATTTTTGAAGTTGTTGATCTTGTCCATCTGTTACAGTTAATTACTGAGTGATATTTCCTTTTATAGGTGTAAAGGGTGGAAGGAAGACAGGAAGAAAGGATACAACTGTACCAAAACCTCAGAAACTTTCAAATGGAAACATTTGTGTGGAATTTACATGTTTACCTATAAAAGAATGTACCATTCCTAAATGTCCACCTAACTATGTGCTCCACACTGTCCATGAAAAGAATAATATTAAGCTTAAATGTCCCATCTATTCTTGTGTTCCTCCTGCACCCCCACATGCTACTTGCAATATCACAGGTCGAACCTTCCACACATTTGATGGTATTGAATTCAAGCATGATGTTTGTAACCACATTTTGGCACGCGACCTTAAATATGACAACTGGGATATCTCAGGTAAGATTGTGTTGATAGTGAAGTTCAAAAAGTGTCAGTACTACAAGAGTATCATATGAGCAGAAATGGTATGGTTTGTGTGTTTCAGTATACAAGGACTGTCACAAAGAGACTGATGTTTGCAAATGGAATCTTGTTGTAGTACAAGATGAAAATGAGATCCAATTCCATCCAGATTTCAGTGTGGATTTTAATTCCCACAGATACAGTATTGAACAGGTTTGTACTTTGTTGCTTTACAGGTACAAAACCTGTAACTGCTGAAGAGTTTTGTTGTTGACATAGAAATCATCAATAGCTATATCACTGTAACTAATTATTTGGCAGACTTATCAAATGGTTTAGCTCTGTGGATACGGAACATTGTTCTAAGCCCGTTCTGTCCAAGGTTATTGTCTTCTGAGAGTCCTTTTTGCACTTGTGGTGGAATAAGACTGTCTTTGTGGAATTGTGGCCACTAACATACCTATTATATCTGTTGACATTATAGTTCTGTAAATATGGAGCACTGATGGAATGCAGCTGACAGGAGAAATCTAAAGTACTTGGGAAAAAAAAACCTGTCCCTGTGAAATTTTGCCCATTATAAACCTGATGTGGATTGCCCTGGGAATAAACCCCTGCCCCCATGGTTTACTGAATTTGGGAACGGCAGCTTACACTGCAACGTTGGTACCTACGCACTAAATCTGACATGGACTCCCTTAGGAGTAAACCTATTTTCCCATGGTTCACTGAAGACAGGACCAGTAGCTTCAACTGAAACATTGTACCTATGCACATAGTAGGTGACAGTAATCTTGACACTTTTAGCCAGAGTTCACTATGCAATCAGAGATATTCCCACCAAAAATTCAGATTTCATTTTTCTTTCCCTCATTTATTGTCCTAGTCCAACCCATTAATTTGACTGTTCTAACTGTATTAAGTGAAGTCCATTGTTGTGAAATATCATGGAGTTAGTTCACTTGAGTGCTAACATTTCTGACTTGTATTCGAGAAGTACCCATTTAGAATCTTGGCTAGGACACTTGCTAGTCAGAAGTCACATTTAGATCTGGACAAATGCATATTTCCTGTGGCCCAACAATTCTCTGAAGACTAGACCAGTCCCTTACATAGAATTAAGTTTCTGGTACTTCAGTACTATATATTGGTGAAAAAACAGAAGAAATGCCATATCTGCAGTACAATACTGATTATGGTAATTTATTGACTGTGTGTATTGATACAGAAACAAGATTGGAAATGCACATATAATGTACCACTGAGGCATGTTTGGATTCTTGCATCCTGGACTCTTCTTAGGTGGTTGTATCATTTAATCAGCAGGGTCAGTTCCCATTGTTTTTCACACTTTTACATATATTTTCGAGTGTTATTACTATTATTAGGATCTAGCATTTTATTTGTTTAAGAACTTAGTATTTGTCACTGTTGATTTTGTTTTTCTCAAATTACATATTCTACACATAAGCAGTCTGTGATAAAGAGGTCCCCCTTAACATGACATGCCAAGACCTCAGGTTGTCAGTGGCAGAGACAGCCTCCAGGTATGGAGGGTAGCTGCATGTGTGTTGATTAAGCAGTTGCAAATTTGCCAGCAAGGAATGGATCTCCAGGTTTACGGTTGGGAGAGGGGCTAATTCCTTACCGTAAAAGTTTGACATGTTATGAAATGTGTTACAAAGACTCAGACTTGGACACATGCTTTGGAACACCCTAAGTGATGAAAAATGGGCATGAAATTTGGAGCATGGAATATGTGGATTCTGCATATGTCAGGGTCACTGAATGCAGTGTCAAGAGAATTAATGATACATGCTGGATTTAATGGGAGTACAGGATTTCAGAAGGGGCAAGGGAGGTGCTGAGCAAGAAAAGGAATTTTTGTGTGTAAGAGAATGATATCAGCAGTTAAGAGAGTGAAAGTCTTAGCAATAGAATGTCATATGGAGTGCTGAGAGGTTGCTGGTGTGATATTATTCTGAATGTGCATGCTGTAACTGAAGATAAAAGTGACAAAACAAAGGGCAGTTTCTGTGAGGAATTATACCACATATTAGATCAGTTCCCTAAATATCTTGTGAAAATCTTGCTATAAAAATTTAATACACCTCTGGGAAGAGAAGATACTATCAAATCAGCAAATGGGAATGACAGTTTAAATGCAAATATATGTACTGTGAAACCATATGACATTTTGAAAATGATAAAGTTTGTGTACTAGTACATCACAAAGTACACCATTTGCAGTCTTGCTGAGTTATTGTTTTTAAGAATGTTAGTTTTGTTTTTTTAACCCAATTTAATTTTTTCATAATCCATATTTGACAAAATCCAGTTGACTGAGTAATGGCTCAGGGGAGAAAAGATGGCATTCCTTCAGAGTGCAGTCTTTGGATTTGTTAAAACTTTAGTTCTGGTACATAGTTATCAGTGTCTTGGAGGAACCTGTTACCACTCTCTTCAGGGTAGATATATGATGTTCTCTGCCTTGAAGATGGAGACAGGAGGTCGCTGTGAAAGAAGACCATACTACACAGTGTCACATCACATTCACTGCTATGAGGACCTGAGGTTTAATGCTGAATTTCTTGTGAAAATGGAGACTTTAAAAAATATGTTTATGGGTATGTCAGTTTTAAAGGTAACATCCTGAGTTCTCCCTTAAGTTACACTACGCATGGATTGACACGCATATATGAATGACCACAAGGTTAATATGAAGGTTTAGAAGCAAAACTTTATGAAGTTAGGTACTGATTACATTGAATTCTGTAAACAGAAACATATTTTGTGCCAGGTATGATTGTTACACTTGACTGTCTAAAATAGTGTTTTAGAAAATAAATCTCCATTCTCAGAAGGTGCAGTTTGTTTTCTTTTAAAATGAGTCTTAAATAACTCAACTTTCTTAGGTGAGGGTTAGTCTTGTCTGGCTTCTAACGCATCTTGTTCACTGGAATGGGCTAACATGTCAGGGTCTTGGGCTATCTTTCTTTAGGAATATAAGTCAGAGGTGATAGATAGTGTCCACAGCATTCAGTATGACTTTCTTTTCTTTTTTTTAATACAGTTACAGAGAATTGGCTCACAGATGCAACAGGCCTTCACAGTGTCAAACATGGGAGGCAACCTGCTGTTCCATTCACAACATTATGGTTTCCAGCTCATGTGGGATACACAGGAAAGCATAAAGATACGTGTAAGTTATCACACACTTATAAAAATGACACACTTCAAGGGAATTTTGCTTCATAATATTTTTGAATATTATTTTGATACATATCATTTCCTCACACAAAATACAGTAGTTAGTTCTTACCATACAGGCTACTTTTACATGGCTGTGCAATTTAATTATACCTAGATTGCAGTTAAGATGTTGATCTTTCTTGCATCTGCCAATTTATGAAGGGGGTGTAGAAGCCATCTCTGAGATGCAGTCATCCATAGGATGGATGTTCTTACTTCCAGTTGTAGGGTGATCGTAAGAATGAAGATTGGCAAAGGAAACCTCAAAGTGCTGTCTGAACCACTAGAGTAGTCTAGTATTTCCAACATACCCTTATTATTTGAAAGGGGTGAAATTTTTAAACCGCGGTTGCAAAAATCTGCACTCACAGTTACTTGTGATCAAACTGAGAACCCTGTGAATTAAAGCTCTTAGTAGCCACCTTGACTAGGTGATCTATACATCCTTTGGTTTCTCTTATAATGCATGTTTTATTAACACATATTCAGTGGGCAAGTTTATTGCTGTGTTCAGGTACAGTTGACTTTTAAGCTGGAAGGTGTTCCAAGTGCAGATGTCACCAAATTTAATAGTACTGTACGAAGTGCACATGTGAAGTGTCGGCTTGTTTGCAGGCACATGTAGGTATATAGTAATTTTTATTTCATGCAAAGTAAGTAATGAAATCGCATCATACAATGAACTTTTTGTTTAATGAAATGATGACAGACAAAGGGTAGTATGTAGTGAAAAATAAATAATAGAAATCCCACCATGGCAAAAACTTTATATTTAAAAAAATAGTCTTATAATTTTGAGAAAACAATTGTTATTGCAAAGGATGGCATTACATTCACATATATTATTCTATAACTCTGGGTTTTATTTGACTATGCCACCCTTAAAGAGTCACTAAAAATAACATCGGAAAGGCGAGATCTATTCTTTGTTTTTACAGTGTTCTTCATCGACAGCATTGATTCCCCTAGGTACATTGATCCAAAGTATGATTTGGCCATGATTGCTGAATTTCTCAGCAGTGGAAACTGCGCCATCTACTAATTTTGGGCAATATTTATCTAAACTGGAAGTTTTATGGTTAAGTTGTTCTATAGTTCCAAAATTTCTAGTTCTAACCCTTCAACATGCTTCATAAATAATGTTTGTAGCTTTGACAATGAAACTGGCATTCAGAGTTTTGAATGGATGTACTGAAACATTATAATGGGCTTGATTTCATGAAGCTGTGCAAATATTTCTTTGACTACACTGCTCATCTGTTCTAAATGTCCACTATCGAACTTGAAATCAAAATTACTTTCCTTAATTTCTGCCATATTTGGGAAATTTTCTACCAATTTATTATCCAAATATAACCTCAGAATAATAATTTATTTGTAACACATTTATTGTACTAATCATGCCTACTACATGTTTATCCCTACTTCGAACATCAAGGTTCAAACTACTAACTTTTTGGTGACATTAGCAAGAAAGGCCACAACCTCAATTTTGGATTTGAGGAATGTTTTGACTTCATCAGTCAGGTTTGTAAAATGTTGTAGTACTTCAGTTACGCTGAACCACCTCGCTTCCATATGTGGTATTAGATTCAAATACTCAGTTTCAGCATCCAGCAAAAGTTGTTTGAAGAGCCTGTATTGCAGTGGTGCTGCTGTAATGGAGTGTGCAGATTTTGTCACTGTATCCAAAACGTGCTTCAATGGAAGACCTATAGCATAGACAACTTAAAGACATATATTAGTGATACAAAATAGATTTAGAAAATGATACATTGTTCTTTCACAGTGCAATGAATCCATTTTTTGCTGGCAGTCACAGCTGGAATTCAATCAGTAATAATTGAAGACACTGTATAATGACATGTCTGTTGCAGAAACAAAATGTCTAAATGCTTCGTCGTCTCCAATGGCAGAAATGTCAGGATTTTTTGTTTGGCCTTGTAGTCTTGGAAAACCACACTAATCATAACTGCTAACTGAGCTGTGTCTGATATATCCAAGCATGCATCCATTTCAAATGCATACCAAGAAAACTGAATATGTCACTGCTTAGCTGTCTTTGAAGGTCACTTGAAATATCTTGAGCTCTTCTTTTAGCCATACTTCCTGACACTTGCACATTATTTATAGCAGCCATTATCTCTAATTCAAAAAGCCATTGACAGGAGATTCAGAGTCACAAATGAGAGCTCCTTTTTAAATCACCATCTCAAAATGGCATTTTCTTTTTGGCAAGAATGTTGGCTATTTTAAAGGTCTAGGGGTAGTGTGCTGGCTTTTAGTACCCAAGTTTGCGCGTTCAAACCCAGCCGAAGCCGTCAGAATTTTTAGGGCGAAAAAATCCTCAGCCCACCTTCCTTCGGAGGGGAAGTAAAGCCGTTGGTCCCATGTCGTAGATTTGCGGCATGAAAAAGATCCCTAAATTTATGTGGAAGTCGGAATTTAGGCAAAATTACTACCGGACATCTTTCTCGCCCACAGTTCCACCTTTCGCTGCTAGGATCTCTCGCGTCATTGTGGACGGAGGCACCTGGCGGCTAAAGTGGGAACGTCTAAAGGCGGGGGGAAAGC
>Ga0123355_10016657_pt1 | contig 11596 bp, 19 predicted proteins | sample TergutEmb28metaG_3_FD_89872 | JGI IMG/M metagenome (GOLD analysis project Ga0123355, IMG submission 89872) | Embiratermes neotenicus P1 segment gut microbial communities from Petit-Saut dam, French Guiana - Emb289 P1 | ecosystem: Host-associated > Arthropoda: Insects > Digestive system > Gut ...
AAAACAGGTATGTTGTCACTCTAAGATCAACGCAGGATAGAGCAGTTGGCAGCTCGTCGGGCTCATAACCCGGAGGTCGTAGGTTCGAGTCCTACTCCTGCTAATACCGGGAAGCCCCCAAAAGGGGCTTTTTTGCCCTCCAAATAGGGCTTTTCGGCACTTCTGAACGCCTAAAGAGGTTCGTTGAACTATTTTAGGTGGGGTTCTTCCCCCTCCAAAGGGAGTTCCTAACCATTGCAAAGACCGGATGACATATAGAACGACATAGAGACTGGGGAAACAAGTTTCCCTCTTTCTAGATTCGTTCTCCTTGCCATTCAAGAGGGGAACCTTCGCCGACCTTCATTCGGCTCGGTTGGGGTTCCCGCAAGGGCTAGGAATTATGAAGAAACCTCTCCCCTTTTCCGTTTTCAAAAGGGCAAATCGCCCATCGTATCTGGTAGCCTTCAAAAATGAAAAGACAGGAGCCTACCTTCACCCCATCAGTACCAGACAGACCGATGAAGCCGCCGCAATCAAGGTTGCCTATGAGTGGTTCCGAAGCGGTGTCCCCCAAAAAGACAAGGTGATAGACCTCAAGGAATACACCTTGCGGGATTTTGCGAAAGTAGCCGATTTAGCCGATGCCGAACTCATAGTCACCGAATTAAAACGCAGAGGTTTGTTGAAATCTGCAGTCATTACTGACAGCAAGCAAGACCGGGACTTTGCAGAGTACCTTGCCAATTTCTGGGATTATGACAATTCGCCTTACATTAAGGAGCGGTTGCGGAAGAACCACAGCATCCATCGGCGCTATTGCCATGACCAGTTAGGGTCGGTCAAGCGATATTGGATTCCCTTCTTTGCAGGGAGGCTGCTGGGAACGATAACACGACAGGACATTGAGAACTTCATTGATTACTTTGAAAATCTTCCTCAAACCCGGAATATGCGTATCCCTCAATCGGCAAAACGGAAAAACAACATCATTCAGGCGGGAACTATCGCCTTGTCGTGGGCTTTCAACAAGGAGATGATAGACCGGGATGTAACGCAGGGGATTACTTGGTTTTCCGGCAAGACGGCAGAGCGGCAGATACTTACCCCGGAACTGGCGGCGGCTATTTTCAAAGCCCAATGGAAGGATGAGAGGGCACGGTTGGCAAATATGCTGGCAATGGTTACCGGAATGAGGGCAGGTGAGATTCAGGGCTTGCGGGTTCAGGATTTGGGGAAGGATTGCCTTTACATCAGACATTCATGGAATCGGCTGGACAAACTCAAGACCACAAAAACTAACGAATGCCGGACAGTGGAAGTTCCGTTTCCAGGACTTATTCAGGATTTGCTTGTTTTAGCCTCAACTAATATCCATGGTCAGGGAATGGACGGCTATGTGTTTTGGGCAGAGAAAAATCATGATAAACCTATGGAAGCAAGTCTGTTTATTGATGGTCTCCGGGAAGCCCTGATATTGGCTGGCATGAGCAAAGAATCAGCTAAAATCTATACTTTCCACGGCTGGCGGCATTACTTTACCGCCTATATGCGGGAGCGGGTGACAGAAAAACTCCTGCAAGCCCAGACCGGACATAAGACGATTGCTATGCTCAACCTCTATTCTGGACATAGGATATCCGGAGACCGGGAGCGGATACAGCAAGCCCAAATTGAGATATTCGGCGGTTTATTACCGGACAATTCCGGGGCAGTTATTCAGGTGGGGGCTTAATCATGACTGAATACACAGGCAAATGGGAAAAGGTAGAAAACGAGCTGGCTGAAATAGCCCATGAATTAACCGCAATGGGAGATATGGTAGCAATCCTGCTTACGGACTATGAGGACATGGAGCCGGAAACTCCAAAAGGAATCAAAATAATCCTGCTTGAGATACGAAAACGGATTGATGGAGTGCGGAAAGTTCTTGATGGACAAAAAGGAAATTAGCGGAAAAACTGTGGTGTAACTTCTTACAAGCCGACGGAGCGGACAGTTCTTGCGTGAACGCTTAATCAACGAACCACCCTACCACTAAAAACTGAATGGGCAAACTGTCTAATATGTGGTGACAAGCAGGGTATTTGCAGGTAATAAGGAACAGAGGCGCATCTCTTATTTCATTTTTTCACTAAGAAAATGACAAGCCTGGTAAAGCAATGCCATGGGCAGTAAAAGCACTCTTAAAATTCTTCTAAACTTTAACCAGTTCGTTCCAAATATACCATATTTTTCGTTCACCAACACAAGTGAAAGACCAAATATGGCGTTTACAAAAATAACAGTGAATGCAATTCCAACTATAAACTTAATAATATTCATTGTTTACCCCAAAGACCTTTGTTTTCAGTAATCAATTATAAAGGGTTAATAAAGGATGTCAATCACGTCACCTGACGCAAAAAATAAGTCAAAAGTGCTTCCCCATGGTATCAAATCATTTTCCGTCGTCTTTAGACTTCTTGGGCCGTGCTTTTGTTTGAGGGACGTAGTAGCCCCGGATTTGATTAAGGGTCTCGGTAACGGCTACTACTGCCTCATCAAGGCATTTGTTCAGAATGAGGGGCGTGTCAGGGGGCATAGCCCCTTCCGGCCTAAACAGTTCGTATGGTTCAACATTTAGGACGAAGGCAAACTTGACCAGAGTTTGAAGGGACATCCAGCGATTGCCATTTTCGATATTGCACAGGAAATTGACCGAGATGTCCAGTTTTTCTGCTAAATCTGCTTGAGAGAGGTTGCGGCTCTGACGATGCCGCTTAATGTTTTTGCTTAAAATGCCCCGCAATTCCTGTTCAGTCATGAACTTCCCTTTCAGAGAATAGTTAATCCTATTATTAGGTGAAGTAATTGACAAACACCTTATGGGGAATGATATAATTCCCTAAAAGAGAATGGTTATTTAAAGAAAATCCGGAAGATTTAAGGAAATTATGGTTTTGGAGGAAAGAAAAGTGAAGAAGACAGCCCTGATTATAGCGGTGATGCTACTGGTAGTATTCGGTACGACATGGGCACAACAGGAACTGAACCAAGCAGTAGAGCAGTTGGAACGTAACATAGACGCCTTGCAGGATACATTTCGGATGTTAGCGGAAGGACAACAGATGCGTGAGACTGACATGGAAAATAGGGAAGCGTTAATATTACGACTACGCTACCAGATGGAACTAATATCCCGCCTAACAGATGAACAATTTATGTCTGTCTTACAGGAATTAGGAGGAGACACATCGACAAGCCGTGTCGTTTATATGGGTTCCCTTCCGGTACTGGAATGGTCAATCAGGGCAGATATTACACAATCAGCGGAGGAGATGTCCAGAAATATGAGGATTGAAGATTTCATATCCGCCATAAAACGGCAACTTGGAATAAACTGACAAGTATAATTAACCCTTGATATTATCCAATAGAGATGTATAATTTCTCTATTAGGCCATGTTTCTTTTGAAGAAAAACCATGTGGCCTTCATGGAGAAATCATGGGAGACTTCAAAAGGTTTATAGATGTGGTTAAAAAATACGCAGAAGCATATCGAGATTTTGAGGAAATCCAGAAAGCCCCGGACTTTGATTTTGTTCCCGAAACCGGAGACCAAAAAACAGGTATTATCGGAGAATCCTTCATTTTTGAATATCTGAAACGGCAGGGACACCCTAATCTTGAGTTTGGTAATCATTCACAAAAAGGATGGGACATAAAGTACCCCTTCGGCTTGGCTCCCAACGGAGTTGTTCTTGTTCAAGTAAAGACAGTATCAGCGTTTTCAAAAACCAAAGCCATTTCAAATATTTTCCTTGCCCCGGACTATTGTGAGTTATACCTTGTCTCCCTCAATGAGCAGTTAATACCGGATAATGTTTGGAAACCAAAGAACTTTAATCCTGCCAAGGTAAAGGTTCAGGACGGTGAGGAAGTAGTTGTTGGCACAAGAATGCCGAAAGATGAATACGACACCGGAAGCGGGTTTACTGAACTGGAAAATATCTTTGAGGATTTCAAAGCCACATTTCCGGAACTGTATTAAAATCCCTTCGGAAAACACAGGAAGGGGTCTCCTTGAATTGAGCCATCACAGGGCTATGCGGGTACGGCAGAGGGGCTTTGAGTTAAAGAGAAATACCGCCGTGTGGCTCGGAGAGGGTGTTTTGTGGATATCTCCGGCCTCTTGACGTTCAACCGCAATACGACAGAGTATTTCAGATAGATTGAAGACCCGAAATCTATTCTGGAGGAAAAATGTCCATTTCACCTACGGAACTAAGGTTTGTACAGATAGTTGATGATTGTATAGCCGGAAAAACCATTAAAAAACAAGCATTAGAATTACTCAAAAACATGTATGATTCTGTTTACAAAAATATCAAAAAAGAATTTGGTGAAGACCGTGTCAGCCTTTGCTGCCATGGAGAATATGAATTTGATGCGTGGATTAAAATATGTGATGGTGTAGAACGCAATAAACCCCGTGATAGCAAGTGGAAAACTTACCACCATCAAATTCAAAAGGTGATAAACAATTATGAGGCTGACTGTGGAAAAGTTGATTTAGAATCAGGAGATTGTGCCGGTGAGGTCTTTCAAGAGGTTCATCAAATACAAAACCTATGCCGTGAGAATAGGGAACTTACAGAATTATATGAAAAATACAAGGACAAAATTAAAAAATTACCTACCATTCCAAAAAAACTAAGTAAAAATACTCCAGAAGATATCATCCAAATTTTGTTAAATCACATACCCCCAAAAGTTAAGCAGCATGAAGGAAAAAAAGGTAAAAGACAAAACATTTCCACATACTTATTGGATTACTACAAATATACCGGATGTTCAGTCTTTCCTAGAGGGAAAACAGAAATCCGGTGAAATTGTAATTGATGATATACGGAGATTTATTGAAACCTATTTGCGAGGAATAAAAGGCGGACAGCCAGCACGAAGTTATATCACAAAAAAATCATACAATAAGCGGAAAAACAACAAGCCGTAAACAATAGTAAGCATCGGCAAAATTAGGTAAGTGGTTATTTTTATGACATTCTCTGAGCATACGCAGGCCCATGAAGGCAAAATTATGCGTATAGGAGAATATTATGGCAAATCAAAGTATGAATTCATCGGATGTACTCATGACCCGAAAACAAGCGGCAGAATATCTGGGCAAGATATGCCTCACGTCATTAGGCCGCTTGTCCATTAGATGTACAAGAATCAGAAGACGAGTGTTCTATAGGAAGTCAGTTTTAGACACATTTCTTGAGGAAAGTACTCAGAGCAAGGGGGCAAAACCATGACAGCCAGAAAAGCGATGATATCCCGTTGTCTGGATTGCTGTGTAGCATTCAAGTGTGCCCTTGATTGCCCCTTATTTGCCTTTGTTAAACCCAAAACTAACATCAACTGGCTAGAGACGATCCTTGAATATTGCCAATGGTGCAGGAATCGGAATCCAGTCAATCAGTGCGTAGAACAAAATTGTACTATTTTTCAGTACCTAACCAATACTGATGAGTTTGGGAGGATGATATGATTGGCGAGGAAACTATAAAAGAAATCTCAGATGGGATTAAGGACAATTCCAAGAAAATCCATTACGGTTTTGTTTCTGTTTCGCTACAGTTCCACGAAGGAAATCTGGTTGCCATCTCTCATGAAAGAACAGAGACCCTAAAACATAAGAAGGTTGTCCATGATAAGGGCAACAAATAATTTTTGAGTCTATTTCGTCTATAGGAGATTTCAAATGTATAAGGATAAAACTATCGAGAATCACCTCGTTTTTGTCTCCCGCAAGATTGACGAAGGAGGCATCGCAGAACCTGGTTATACAACGAGTAAGTGCATCAAGGAGAAGGAGCCGGAACGGGAAATTAACCCTCCATGGGGGCGGAACTACAGGGGGTTCCTCTATAGTCCTCGTGAGGTTCTGTCTTAACAATTAACTATTCTCACCAATTACTGGGGAACAAAGGACTTGGGAAAACACATGATCGATAATATAAACCTTCGAGTGTCCTACAAGGATGATGAGTTACTGCTGGAACGTCTAAAGGATTCATACCATAGGGATATTCATACATATTCCGGACATATCCAAAACATGGGGGTATATCGGAATCTTGACGGTGTTCATATTCATGGTTCGCTTGCAAAGTACTATAACGGGGAAAACATAACTTCGCTAAGCCTGCGGCAGGTTGAGGAAGCAATCGCTATGCTTGAAGTAGAAACTGGAATCGAATTGGACACTGCGATTTTGAAGGGCGTGGAATTGGGGGTAAGCATTGTAACTCAAGAAAAGCCATCGGAATACTTGAGGTTGTTTGGAAGCCGGACACGATTTACCCGGCATGAGTATTCATCACTTAAAGGTGTTGAAACAATCACCTATTCCAACCCCAAAGGGTCTTTTCAATTTACCGGGTATGATAAAGCAAATGAAGTTATACAGAAACATAAGCAAATTCCGGCTAAGTTTGAGGGCTTAAATATCTTGCGTCTTGAGTACAAAATAGTACGGCGGCGGGGTATTAAGGCTAAGTTCCACCGGGATTTGACGGCTTATGACCTCTTTAATCCGGCAGTTTACGAGAAATTGAAAATGCTCTTTTTGGAAGCATATCAGGCCATACCCAAGTTCGGGCGGCAGTTTTATTTCGATCCCTCTGTAAACATCACTCCCAAAAAATGGGATGGGGTACTGGCAGAACAGTACCGTCATTCCTTTCCCGATGAATACCGGGTTTTACTTCAATCTTTGAGGGAGTCCGGGGCAGTTTCCGACAAGAGTTTTGAGCGGATTCGGGCTGCTGAACGGAGGCGGGAGCGGGGGTATAGGCTGGTTGATAAGAGTCCGCTGATTGCGGAATTGGACGAAAAGGTGGGGAGGGTGATGTTCAAAATGATGCACTGAGCTTGCCTACAACACAGTTGATAGAGCAGCATACGTGATATTACCGGAGAAAACTCGAATCCGAACTTAAAAATTCAGTGTTTTGTGCCGATTATAGTAAATAATATGCCTAAGGACATAAACACAGAGGAATACGATGCCGGAACTAAATTAAAACTTGAAATTTTGTCTAAATATCTCGTGGAATGGTTTCAAGTCATGGTAAATAATGAGTTTTTGCAAACTATCTATCTTTACGATTTTTTTGCTGGTTCAGGGACAGATTCTACAGGTTATCCTGGAAGCCCAACTCTCATATTAACTCATCTTATTGATAATTGCTCTACTTTAAAAACCAAAAACAAAACAGCAGAACTTATTTTTAATGATAATGCCAGAGAAAAAATTGAAAAATTGAAAATAAAATGCCATGAGCTTTTATCGAATTGTCATAAAAAAACGAATTGTCCTTATTTCACAAATAATAATTGCTCGCTAGTATCTGTTAGATTTGAGCATAAAGATTTCAAAGAATTATTTCCTGAAGAACATAAAAAGTTACAGAAAATAACAAATCCCTATTGTTTTATGTTTATCGATCAGTATGGTATAAAGGAAGTTGATGTACGTATTTTTAATATGCTATCATCGTTAAAGCGTACAGATATTCTTTTCTTTACGGCAACTGCTCATGCTAAACGATTTTCAAAAACTGAAAATTTTCAAAAACATATTGGTTTTGATGAAGATTTCGAATCAAGTGAAAAAAATCATAGAGAACTTTGTGGCCACTATTCTTCACTTATCCCAAAGGATTCTGGGTTTCTCGTAGCACCATTTTCAATTAAAAAAGAAGATACAGGGATGATATGTGGGTTAATCTTTGGCTCAAACAGTCTCTATGGCATTGAAAAATTTCTTCAGGTAGCATGGAAAATAGATAAGCAGACCGGAGAAGCAAATTATGATATTGACGATGATGATATCAGACCTGACGCTCCATCTCTTTTTGAGGACCTCTATAAACCAAAGAAACTAGATCGGTTCAAAAAAAACTTAACTGATTTTCTGCGGCAAGAAAGAAACAACAAAGAAATCTATGAATTTACACTGTTAGCAGGATTTCTTCCAACCCATACAAATCAATTTTTGAAAGATATGGAGAAAAACAATCATTTAATAGTTCGCTCAATCAACGGAGAAACCCGTAAAGGAGCGTATTATATAAATTACAGGGATAATGAACGAGTGAGGATATTATATGAACAACACAAAGATTGAATGGACAGATTCAACCTGGAATCCAGTAACAGGGTGCTCCAAAATATCATCTGGCTGCGCATATTGCTATGCAGAAAAAATGGCAAATAGATTAAAGGCTATGAACATGAAAAAATATAAAAACGGTTTTTCTTTGACTCTTCATCCGGAATGTCTTGAGGAACCATATTTTTGGAAAAAACCACGTATGGTTTTTGTAAATTCAATGAGTGATTTATTTCATGAGGATATCGACTTCAATTATATAAAAAGAATATTTAAAGTTATGAATGATAATTCCCATCATATTTTTCAGGTTTTGACAAAACGAGGAGACATACTTGAAAAGTATAATCCGAGATTGGTATGGACACCTAATATTTGGATGGGTGTTACCGTTGAGTCAAAAGATTATATCAAGAGAATAAATCAATTAACCAAAACAAATGCCATTGTAAAATTTTTGTCTTGTGAGCCATTATTGTCTCCTTTGGGAGAGTTGCCTTTGACCAAAATAGACTGGGTAATTGTTGGGGGAGAATCAGGGCCGAAAGCACGTCCCATGAAAAAGGAATGGGTTGAAAAAATTCAACAACAATGTGCCGTCGCTAAAGTTCCTTTCTTTTTTAAGCAATGGGGCGGTATACATAAAAAAACATCTGGAAGAGTTTTAAACGGCGAGATTTATTCAGAAATGCCTAGAGCCATCGCTTAATCATCTTATTTTCAATAATGAATGCTTAATTTTCACATTTTGGATATTATTATTATCACACAATTGTCTCAATCCATTCTCAGCTAACTCATCTGCTATTCTTGGTCCGATTATTATTTCCTCTATAGGTATTGTTTCTAATTTCAATTTAGTAAATGGTATTATCATTCCATTTTTCTCTCTGAAATACTTTTTATCACTCATTATCATAAAGCGGTATTCTTGTTCTAATGAATTATATTCTTGTTTTATACAGCTAAGAAGAACAGTTAATATATCTTCATACTCAAAAAACACACTTGGATCAATATAAGCCTTTAATCCGGGACCAATTTCGGGGCTAAATGTATCAGTAAAATCTAAAATTATTTTTATTAATGGTTCATAAACTTTCTTATCATAAATTACTTTTCCACATCTAAATTCCATCTTCAGTTCATCCAATAATTTAACTAACTTGCCTTTTTTGACTCCAAGGCAATATCCGTCATTTTTTCCATAATAAGACCATTGGTGCAAAGAATCTGAAAGTAATGAAAAAGATAATATATACTGACTATGCAACGATGAGATAAAGTTTTCAATGAAATAGTTTATATCATAATTTTTATTTTTTCTTATTATTTCCAAAAAATGTTCAGATGGATATTTTGTCTCATATTTGTCATTCAAAAAATCTCTTTGGCTTATCCAAAATTCTTTATTTTCAATAATGCTAATTAATGATGAAGCATTGGTATAATGATATAAAATTTGGTCGTCGGAAATATTGTTAAATTCTTTTCCAATTATACCATTAATCTTTTCCATTAACTTTATATTATAATCCACATCATTTTTTCTCATTTTCCTCTATCCCCAAGTTTCAATGTTTACTGTAAGTATTCATATGATGCCGTGGCGGAACTTACAACAGCAATTACATTATCTTTTATAATAGGCATATTAAGAATTCCTTACGACTCCGAATGCAACATCGCCTCCCGCAAGATCGCATTCATGCGGGTCTGGTAGCCCTTCCCGGCACTCTGTAGCCATTCAATCACATCGGCATCAAGCCGTACATTCACTGTTTTTTTGATGGGTCTGTAGTTTGCCATGTTCCGATAGTGAGAAGGTCTCAACTGGGAAAGTTGCTTATCAGTCAATTCCGGGGCATCTGAAAAATTGGTATTCTTGAATGCCTTAATTTCTGCCGCTATCCGTGCTTTTTCTGTAGTGTTCATAATATGCCTCCTGTTCTTTGGGCGTTGCTTCTCGTGCCGTGATTATTTGGATGTTTCCGTCCGCCTTGTCCGTAGTTACTACAAAAAGAATGAGCGTATCATGGAAACATCCAATACTGATATAGCGGTCTTCATCAATAGATGAATGTGCCGCATCATAAAACTCTAGTAAGTGAGGGTCATCAAAAACGTCCACAATGTCAGACAGGTAGAAACCGTGATTCTTCTTGTTGAGTTGGTTTTTCTCATCTGTCCATGTAAACACCGTTACTCCTTGTCTACACTTAATTGTATAGTCATTTTTTGGGCTTGTCAAGGGGTCACCCCCCAAAACGACATATAAAACGACACAGGGAATTGGAAATATAGGAGACCCCCAGTACGCCTTGGTAGCCTTCAATCACCAAAAATACTTGCAAGAATGGATTCGGGAATGTTTTAATAATCCTACGTAATACGCAGTGGATTTCGGTAGTGCATAATAGGGCATGCTCATAACCCGGAGGTCGTAGTTTCGAGTCCTACTCCTGCTAATACCGGAAAGCATCGGAAAAATCAGTGTTGACGAATGCCTTAATTTCTTCCACCAACCGCTCTTTACTGCGCATGAGCCATAACCTGCCGCAGAATGGAATTAAGCCGGGTTTGATAACCCTTCCCGCCTTGCTTGAGCCATGCCACTATATCGGCATCGAGTTTGCAGGTAACGGCAACTTTCACAGGCTTGAACATTTGCCGCTGTTCCCAAGGACGGAATTTAGAGAAATCAGTAACTTCGGGAATATCAGAAAAATCAATATCTTCATCTTTAATGTTGTCAAGTCTGTCCCAGTCTCCTTTAGTAGGTTTGGGTACATTTTCAGAAGAATAGCGAACGATTTTCATTATAGACCTCCATCTCGTTTCGGCTAGCACGCCGGGCAGAAATAATACGGATAATATCTTCTTCTATCAATACCATTGCTCACAAACAAAATCCGCCTTTCGGCGTTTCCAAAAACAATATATCGATCCTCATTCAGACTGTGGACTTCATCATAGAAGTACAGCCGGTGTGGGTCTTCAAGGGTTATTTTTGCTTGCTCAAAACTGACCTTATGCTTTCGGATATTACTAAGATTCTTAGTTGGATCCCATTCATAGTTCATCAACAACCCTCATAATACATATTATCAAATACGCATAAAGTTGTCAATATATCTTCTGAGAATAAAAACTGTCCTCTTGTTACGATATGCCCGTGTGGGTTACTATTTTGTCATGAAGAAATCCGAATATGAGTCTCCCTTTGAATTCTGCCTGGAGGATAAGCTTCATGAAGAATGTGGGGTTTTTGGCATTTATCTCGAAGATCCCGAAAAAAACGCGGCGCCGCTGGTTTATTATGGGCTTCTTTCCCTCCAGCATCGCGGGCAGGAAAGCGCTGGTATTGCTGTAGTAAAAAACAAGCAAATGAAAACCCACAAGGATATGGGGCTTGTAACTACCGTCTTTACTCCAGCGGTCGTTGAGCAGCT
>Ga0123355_10016659_pt1 | contig 11595 bp, 9 predicted proteins | sample TergutEmb28metaG_3_FD_89872 | JGI IMG/M metagenome (GOLD analysis project Ga0123355, IMG submission 89872) | Embiratermes neotenicus P1 segment gut microbial communities from Petit-Saut dam, French Guiana - Emb289 P1 | ecosystem: Host-associated > Arthropoda: Insects > Digestive system > Gut ...
AAGCTCATGCGGGGGTCCGCATGCTTGGCCGCGCACCGGACGGCGCCAATCTCATGTATTTCGAGACCGGCCAAGGCGCGGCCCTTTCGGCCGAGGCGCATCATGGCGTGGATCAGCAAACCATGGAAGCGCGCGCCTATGCGGTGGCCCGCCGCTATGCGCCGTTGCTCGTCAACACGGTCGTCGGCTTCATTGGACCTGAATACCTCTATGACGGCAAGGAAATCATCCGTGCCGGGCTCGAAGATCATTTCTGTGGCAAGCTGCTGGGCCTGCCCATGGGCGTGGATGTTTGCTACACGAACCATGCAAGAGCCGATCAGGATGATATGGATACCCTGCTCACGCTGCTCGGCGTTGCCGGCTGCAACTACATCATGGGCGTGCCTGGAGCCGATGACATCATGCTGGGCTATCAATCGACTTCCTATCACGATGCGCTTTATCTCCGCTCTATTCTGGGGCTGCGCCCGGCGCCGGAGTTCGAAGCTTGGCTGAAAGATTTCGGCATTATGGACGAGCAGGCCCGCATGCGGCCCAGCGTGTCGGGCTCCGCTGCCCGCCTCTTGATGGAGGCGCGATGAGTCGCGTCACGGGGGATTTTTGGGATTATCTGCGCGGGGCAACGCCGGCGCGCATTGCGCTCGGCCGGGCCGGCAATGGTCTGCCAACCGCCCGCCTCCTGGAATTTGAACTCGCCCATGCCGCCGCCCGCGACGCCGTCTGGACTGATCTGGATACCGCCACGATCTTGGCGACGCTCGCACCTTGGCACCCGATCCTCGTGCAAAGCACCGCCCCTGATCGGGTGACCTATCTCCAAAGGCCAGATCTCGGACGCGTTTTGTCGGTCGATTCCTATGCGCGTCTCACCCCCGGCCGCTATGATGCGACGGTCGTTATCGCCGACGGGCTATCCGCCAAGGCCATTGGCGCGCAGGCCACGGATCTCTGCAAGAGACTTCTGGCCGCCCAAGATTTCACTTTTGCGCCCCCAGTCATCGCCCTGCAGGCGCGGGTTGCCTTGGGCGACGATATTGCGGCGAGGCAGGGCGCCAGCTCGGTCGTGGTGCTCATCGGCGAGCGCCCCGGGCTTTCCTCCAATGACAGCATGGGCGCCTATATCACCTTTGCACCCAAACCCGCCATCACCCGGGATTCGGAGCGCAATTGCGTCTCGAATATTCGCTCGCAAGGGCTCCCTCTTGAAGAGGCCAGCCGGCGGATCCTCGCCATATTGGGGCTTGCCCACACATTGAAACTGAGCGGAACGGGTCTAAAGGAAGATGAAGCCCTGGCCCTACTGGCATTGAGAAGATGATGGCCGAGGCTGATCCATGACATCGCGACCCGAACAGACAATCGGAGTGTCGCCGCGCATGTGTTCGGTCACGCTGGACCATGATGATTTTGGACCGAGTCGGTCGAAAATCGTGAAACGAAATCGATTCTCGTAATTTAGAGCGGGATTTGTGCGAGAAACCGGTACCCACATTTTCGTATCTCGCTCTCGGTTTTTGATTTGTCGCATTTTCTTAGCCCGAACCCGTGCCCACTTCGCTGGAAAATGCTCTAAGCTGCAAGATCGGCGACGACGGCATCGAGAACCGGGAAGCCTTCCGCGCTGACCCTGAGGCGGCCCCCAGGCGTATATTCGACCATGCCTTGGGCTAGCAGCGCGGCGATGCGGTGTGGATCAAGATCACGCCCAGCCATGACTTCAAAATCAGAAGGCGCAATGCCCTCGGAAAGACGCAGGCCCATCAGCAAAAATTCATCGGCCTGTTCCTCGGCGGATAAAGCTTCATCTTCGATCAGCGCATGACCTCGGCGTGCAACCTGCTCTAGCCAGACATCAGGCTGTGGTTCGGTCGTCTGCGCCCTTCGTATGTTGCCTTTCAAGACGCGGCCGTGAGCACCAGGGCCGACGCCGACATATTCGCCATATCGCCAATAGATAAGATTATGGCGGCTCTCTGCACCGGGTCGGGCGTGGTTCGATACTTCATAAGCCGGCAGGCCTGCTTTTGCCGTGAGGTCCTGTGTGACATCCCAAAGTGCACGGGCGTGATCGTGATCCGGCAAGATGAGCTTGCCCGCATCCTGCAGCCGCGCGAAGATCGTGCCGTCTTCGATGGTGAGCTGATAGAGCGAGAGATGATCGTGGGTCAGAGCGAGCGCTTCCTCCAATTCCTTCCGCCAGCCTGTGATCGACTGACCCGGCCGTGCATAAATAAGATCGAAGGAGAAGCGATCGAAAGTAGCGGCGGCGAGATCAATGGCGCGCTTGGCTTGAGCAACATCGTGACCGCGCCCCAACGCCTTGAGATCGCTATCCCGCAGGGCTTGCACACCGAGCGAGACACGGTTGATACCGGCGAGCCGGAAACCCCGAAACCGCTCCGCCTCGACGCTGGTGGGATTGGCTTCGAGCGTGATTTCGGCGCCAGGCGCAACCGGCCAGAGGCCAGCGACGGCATCGAGAATGGCCGCAACCGTTGACGGCTGCATCAAGGACGGCGTGCCGCCGCCAAGGAAGATCGACGACACCGTACGGCCCGGCGTGAGGCCCATGCGATGGGTCAGTTCGGCTCGGATCGCTTCGACGAACCCCGTCTCATCGACAGGCTTCACCCGCACATGCGAGTTGAAATCACAATATGGACATTTGGAAAGGCAAAAGGGCCAATGAACATAGATCCCAAAACCGGGGTCGAGGCCGGTGCGCCAAAGCGAAACGTTTTGCATGTCGCTCATTCCAAGCTTGCTCGATCGGGATGTGAAAAATTGGTGCCCTCTTGTCACTCAAATCCCGCTCAAAATTATATGAGAATCGATCACGATAATTTTGGATCGATTCCATCCAATATCCTTCATGATCGAGGTCATGCCGTGAGATCAGTATTGAAGTTCGAGACTCGATATGCGGATTTCTACTTTCCTGCATCCCTCAGTTGAGGGGTATTAGGAGTGGCGGTGAGCCGTCAAATCATGATGTTTGATTCTAAACACGGAAGGTCAGGAACCGATGCGAAAAAAGGTCCCCGCTTTTCGTACTTCGCGTCTTCAGTCACAGTCGCACCATAATCGAAGGGAAAGCCCGTCTCGATTAAATGATTCTTGAACAGATTCAACGCATGGCACAAATCGCAGATTCGCCGTGATTTCTTAAGCTTCTGTTCACTACGGTTGACTAGCTTTCGGCTGGCCCGGTTGAAAAGTCAATGCGCCGGCATTGTTCTACACATTTTTCCAGTCCTGAAGATAAAGCTTATTCATAAGCCCACAGGATCTGTGTGTAAGGCCCGACCATGAAATGGGATCGAGGGCAAGGAGAGTAAGGACAAGTTTTGAGTTATCTTGCACCGCCGCCCATGCCGGCCGCCGTGATCGTAACGAAGGATGTGGGTGGTTACGTCACGGATTACCAGAAGCAAACCGACCATTATCGTTCGACACAACGCGAAGTCCGGTTGCATGAATGCCGTTCAGCTTGCACCTTGGCGCTGAGCCTGCCCAATGTCTGCGTCTACAAGGACAGTATTCTGAAATTCCATCTGGCCTATGATCCGCGCAACCATCAGCCCAATGAGGAGGTCTCGCGTGAGATGTTTGCCTCCTATCCGGCCGCTGTGCAGGCGCGGCTTGGCACGCTCACGCGCGACTATAAGGTTTTGCGCGGCCAGGAACTGATCGCGCTCGGCATCCGGGATTGCAACGGCCCGAGACCGATCGAGCCCAAACCATCCGATCAGCAGATCCTGGTCGCATCAGCTACCCCGCATCATGTTTTGGCGTCGGTGATGCCGGCCGCCAGCAGCGAGCCGCCGGCTTTGGCGAATCTCATGGACAAAGTGCCATCCATTTTCGGCAGCGAAGGGCCGAACTCCTGGTCAGACGCAACGGCGGCCGCGCAAACCCATCTTGTCTCGGTTCCGGCGGCCCACTTCAGGGCGGCTGAGATGCCCTTGCCACCGCAACGGCCTGTCGAATTCACGCCGCCTGAATCCGACATCGCCCACACCAGGAAAGCCGAAGAGGCCAAAATCGCCGTTGCCGATGCGACGCCTGTCGACGCGGCCAGCACGACAAGTTTCCTCGCAACCTCTGCAGTTGCGCCCTTGCCGCGAGCTGAGCGCTCGCCGGGCACCCTGCACAAGCTCACGCTGCCCAAGCTAATATCTGGCGCTCAACCGATCTTGCCGCCGAACTTCAGTGTTTATGCCGATTTGGATCGCTAGCTGTGAATTTACAGGAGGTTTTCCATTCGGTTTGGACCTGGGACGCTGAGGTTTGCGAATCAACAGTTTTCCGAGGAGAACCGGACATCCATCAGAATGCTCGCTTGACGCCTTGAGTCGAGCCGAATTGGTACGCCGGGTCTTGAAGGACGGCCAACCGAAAGCCGCTGTGGCGGCCGCCTTCGGCGTCTGCCCCGACACCCTTCGCCAAATGGGTCGAGCGCTATCAAATGGAAGGCCCCGATGGTCTTTGGGTCGCTCTTCGCGGCCCCAACGAGCTGATGCTTCTCCTTTGAGTGAGAATTGTCTCTCATCTTGTGGGCATCCCCTAGAGCACCCTAGGCGTCGTGGGCTTCTCGGTTGCACTTGTATCTGAGTCGCACTAGAGGTGGAGTTTAAGTTTTTACCGAAGTCGCTCTTTTCTCGATAGCGGTATTCGAAATTGCCTTTGAGCTGGAAACCTCAACGCCGTCCTTTAACCCTTCTGAATGCGGCTGATAGTGTTCGCAGACTGTTTCGACTCCTTTTCCTGAGGAGCATTTTCGCGGGACCGCGTTTCTTTCGGCGAATTTGGTGGCTGAGATCGAGAAAGAAGTTGTTTTGGAGCTGGCGAGACATCGAGCGCCCTTTGCATGGCCCGACTTGGATTGATCAACACATTCTAAGATGGGCAGGGCGACGGCTCCTGACGGCAAAGGGAGAGGATCGCATATGTCTGCTGCACGTGACCATGCAGCACGGCTATGCATTTGAAAGCTCCTGGCGGCCTAATTTCACCGACGAGGCTTTCCGCGATCATCCGCAGTTTTTGCATTACATTTTTGATTTTCCAATGTTCATCGATAGCGTGGCTCGTCAGGATCGGATGATGAAATTCATTGAGCATCTCTACGCAGATCTCAATAAATTGCACGCTGCGCCTATTGAGGAGGCCGTCAGACGGGAAGTTGCGGAACGCGTCGTGCACCATTGTACTTTCTTTTTTGCGCTTTTCTCCGATATGAACTTGCACCCCCTGGCGCAGACCGCCGGAAAGTGGGTCGAAACCTATTTACGACTAACTGGCCATCAGGTCGATTTTACTTTTCGGCCGAGGGGAACTGAGGGTCGATTACGCGTCGGCGTCTTCGTCAAGGATTTCGAGCCGCGCAACGAAAGTTTTCTTTCGTTACCATTTGGGTTAGGCTTGGATCGCAGCCGTTTTGAAACAGTGCTTGTCACGGGGAGGCCGCCACCGAGTTGTGCCTTCGGGGCCCTGGCTAAGGATGCTTTCGAGCGCATTGAAGTTGTCGCCTTGGATCGCGTAAGTGAGAGCGTGTCTGCGATCCGTGCTCTCGATCTCGATTTTCTTGTCCTTGCGAATTTCTTCATGGCCGGGGCCTCAACAGCCCAACATATTGTAGCACATCGCTTAGCACGTCTGCACATTTTACCGGTTGCGATTAGCCCTAGCACAACAGGCTTTCCGACGACCGACATTGTCCTGACGGCGTCCAATACCGAACCGGGAAATGCGGCCCAAGAACATTATACCGAAACCGTGCGTTGGCTTGACGGAAACTTCAACTGCTTCGTCTTTGGTTCAAAAGATCCGCGTAAACAAGAGCTGGAAACTATTGACGCTGTAGAGATGAGCACGCCGGTTGTCTTCGCATGCGGCGGCGTTATCTATAAGCTCACGCCCGCTCTCCGACAGAGCCTCATCAACATTTTGACGCATGTCCCGCAAAGCAGCTTAGTGCTCTATCCCTTTAACCCGAACTGGTCGAACTTTCCGAAAGCGCACAAATTGCGTCAGGCCCTGCTTGACGAATTTATCGATGCCGGCATTTCGCCGGAACGCCTTCGGATATTGTCGCCGATGGCACCAGCTCAGATTTTTCGTATGATGCAACATGTGTCTGTCTATCTCGACACTTTTCCGTTTTCGGGCGGCGCTTCGTTGATTGAACCGATCTTCGCCGGCTGTCCTATTGTGACCCTGCGAGGCAAGACCCAGCGCGGCCTGCTAGGAGCGGGTATGATGCGCGCGCTTGGCATGGATATAATGATCGCAAGTGACGTGGCTGATTACGAGGCTAAGGCTGTAGAGATTGCGCGTTCGCCGGAACTCCGAGCCGCCCTATCCAAACAATTGTTTATGGCTGCGGAAGACGCGCCCTTCCTTGATCCAATGCGGTTCGGGAGGCGGTTGGGGGAGACGTTGGAGCGCTTGGGCGAACGGTTCGCATTGATCGGGGACATGCAACATTCTTGAGCCGCTCTTCGATCTCGCGGGTGATCGCGGAAGCCAAGGCGCTATTCTCGCTTTTTTACCTGCATGCATGGGTCGTGTCTTGTTACGCCGACCTTATACACCGACCTTGATCCGTCCTGTTTTGTTTGAATATGAAATGGCATATATCCTGGCTGACCTCACCTTCAAATTCTATCCGGGTTTGAGCGCCATTGTCCTAAATCTCGATCCTTGCAGAACATAAAGAAGAGTTGATGAAGGTATCGGTCATTACCGTCTGCCTGAACGCAAACAACGTCATCGCTAACTGCCTCAAAAGCGTGGCGGGCCAAACTTATCCGGCAATTGAACATGTGGTGATCGATGGGGGCTCGACCGACGGCACGATCGAAACGGCTAAATCTTACCCTCATGTCGCGTGTTTTGTTTCGGAGCCCGATTCGGGCATCTATCAGGCCATGAATAAGGGGGTTTCAAAGGCTACAGGCGAATTTCTTATCTTTTTGAATGCTGATGATGTGTTCGCGGCACCCGATGCACTCGAAGTCGCTATGAACGCAATCAAGAAACTGCCCCATGTAGATGTCGCTTATGGCAGCCTTCATGTGCGCGAAAAAAACGGAAACAGTTTCATCTTTCATCCGCCGCCCCCGAAAGAGGCACCGGAATTTCTGGTCGGTGGCTGTCTTCCCCACCAATCCACGTTGGCACGCCGAGTGGTCTTTGAGAAGACGAATGCATTCAACGAGGAATTCCGAATCTTTGGTGATTACGATTGGTTTTTGAAGATTTTTGCGGATCCGACAATCAAGATTGAGCGAATTGACTCCGTTTTGGGTTCATATTTCTGGGGCGGCATCTCAACAAATCTAAGGCTTGGTCAGCCGGAACTCTATCATATTCAAAATGGTGCAGCGCTTTTTGCTTCGCGAGAGTGGGATAAACGACGAATACTTCTGTATCAAGCGCAATTACTCGAATTAAAGCTCCAGCTCGAAGAGTTCCAGCGAGAGCGCCAAATTCAGAAATCGCAAGCCGTAAAGCTCAAGAAGAGCAAGTTTATGCGAATGGTGCCGTGGCTTCGGATTGTCAATCGGTGAAACGTTCTGGGTTGTGATTCATTCCGGCCGCCTCATGGCCAAGCCGTGACGGTGCATCAGCCTCCAGGGGATAAAATTATTCAGGTCTCTTCAGAAGACCGGCCTTGATGGCAGCGGAGGTTACACCGCTCCCCGCGCGGCGGCTTGTCTTGCGTTCGACAATGACAGTTCGCGCGGCACCTTCCCGTCCGTTTGCTGTCACGATCTGAGTGCTTTTGCGCGGCGGCGCGGAAGCCAGAAGCTCCGCACGGACGTCTTCCACCGGAAGTTCCATGAGCGCGGCGGCGATCTCGGCCTGCTGTTGCAGATCATCGGTGAGGCCCCGCGCCGCCGTGATCGCTTCCTTCAAGGTCGGTGGATCGAAGCGCACCCGGCGGGTGCCATATTTCGTCTTCCAGACCGTAGTCATAATAGAGTTTCCAGACCCATTGGCACAGGATGATCTTGGAGGGATTCGGACCCAAAATCATCGGGCGCGCCAATTCTATTGATTGAAAGCGCTTAGCATCATGCAGGCCGTCGCCGCTCTCAGTTTTCCAAGCAGGCACAAGCCCGGTTTGCAAAATCGGCGTCTGCTTTGAGCAACAGCTGCGATATTGCGATGCAATAATATTTTGTGCGGCACAGGAAATCAATCCCATGCTTTGACGCATCTTAAGGGAAATTTATTTTCAGATTGGCGTGCTTTTTTGAACCGTTTCGCTCGACGCTCGGCCCGCGAGAAAGGTTTTGGCGAAAAGCTGGAAAGCGCGGGCGCGATGCGAGAGCCCCGGTGCACCATTTGCCGGGATGGAATGTTTTTCCTCACAGGTCATTTCGCCAAATGTCCGTTCATGACCTTCGGGTCGGAAGATCGGATCATAGCCAAAGCCAAGATGGCCGCGCGGTGGAAAGATAAGCTCGCCAAAAACCTCGCCTTCAAAAATTTTCACTTCGCCATTCGGAAAAGCAAGGGCAAGCGCGCAGCCGAAATGAGCTTTAAAGGGCGGTTTGACCTGGCCTGCGGTCAGTGCTTCTTCAAGCTTTTGCATGGCGCGATCAAAACCACCGGCGTCCCGCGCATAGCGGGCCGAATGGATTCCGGGCTCGCCATTCAGCGCCTCGATGCAAAGGCCGGAATCATCGGCAAAAGCCGGCCGATGGGAAAGTTGTGCGGCGGCCCGCGCCTTGAGGAGCGCATTGGCGGCGAAAGTCTCACCCGTTTCCTCCGGCTCCGGCAATCCAAGCGCTGCAGCCGACACGGTCCTTATGTCATAGGCTGCGAGAAGATCGCGCATCTCGACAAGCTTGCCGGCGTTATGGGTAGCGATGACGATTTGACCATGAAGTTCGGCGGTCACTATGAAACCTGCGGTTGGAAGGGGTCGATCTGTTCGATGAACCGATCAGCTCAAGACTTGTCGTTCATCTCGGCTATCCAGTTAAATAGATTATTCATTGGAGGCGCAGAGTCGTTTGATGTGCCCTTTGATGAAAAAATACTGTGATGAGAGCTTCACCGCCGGGATGTCCAGTAGGTGATTGGCAGTTGCCTTGAGGCAGGGGGCCCGGGGGACCACGCGGACCTTGGTGATGAGAGCTGTTGGCTTCATAGGAAACACGGTTGTTCAAGTCAAAACGCTTAAAGGCATCTTCGATCCAGACAAAGACCCAAGCGAGCCGCAATCCCGGTTTATCCCGTACCACCCATCATCTTGTGACATCTGCTCAAATTGAATGATCGAGTGACGGAGGCTTTCGACATGTCTCTCAATTTTCGCTGCCCGCTATGGTTCCTGGCTTTCCGTCGGCTCTTTGTCTGCGGTCTGTTGAGTCTTGCCGTTCTTGCCCTGGACGAGCCCTTGTGGCTCACTTTGCCGGCGACACCTTTATTGCCTCAGCCGCTCCATAGCGGACTTGCGCCCATCAATGGCATCAAAATCTGGTATGCGGAATTCGGCCAAGGCGAGTCCGTCATCCTTCTGCATGGCGGCCTCGCCAATGCCAATTACTGGGGTCGGCAAGTGCCCGCGCTCGCCAAGGCTTACCGCGTCATTCTCATGGAGAGCCGTGGCCATGGACGCAGCAGCCGCGACGAAAGGCCCTTTGGCTATGATCTCATGGCGGAAGATGTCCTTGACCTTTTAGATTTTCTCAAAATCCAAAAAGCGGCGATTATCGGCTGGAGCGACGGCGCCATCATCGGCCTTGACATCGCCATCCATCATCCCGAGCGGCTGACCCGGCTCTTCGCTTTTGCCGCCAACAGCGATCCGAGCGGCGTGAAAGATTCAAGCCAAAGCCCGGTCTTCAACCGGTTCATCGCTCGTGCGGGGCGCGAATACACTGAGCTCTCACCGACGCCAAACCATTATGATTCCTTTCTTGAAGACATCAACCACATGTGGGCGACGGAACCGCATTTCACCGCCACAGAGCTGCAATCCATCAAGCGGCCAGTCTTCATCGTCGATGGGGACCATGACGAGGTGATCAGGATCGAGAATACAGAATTCATGGCCAAGGAAATTCCCAATGCCCGGCTCGTCTTAGAGCCGGATGTCAGCCATTTTGCTTTTCTGCAGAATCCGGAGCGATTCAACGCCGATGTTCTCGCGTTTCTGAGAGGTGGCGACGATCCTTGAGGCACGTCACGCTACGGCGCGCTTCTGTAGCTCGATAAGTTGAAGGATCCCGGTTTTGGCTAGCTCCAGCAATTCGAGAAACTGGTTATCGGTGAAGACGGCCGCTTCTGCCGTCGCCTGTACTTCGACGAGCGCCCCCGCCCCTGTCATGACGAAATTGGCATCGGTTTCAGCGGCAGAATCTTCTTCATAATCTAAATCAAGCACCGCCTCGCCGTTCCTAATGCCGCAAGAAATAGCGGCGACCTGATCGCGCAAGGGATTGTCCTTGATGATCGAGCGGCTGTGCATCCATTTGAGGCAATCATGCAAGGCCACCCAGGCGCCGGTAATCGAAGCGGTGCGCGTTCCGCCGTCCGCCTGGAGCACATCGCAATCCAGCGTGATCTGGCGTTCGCCCAAGGCCTGGAGATTGGTAACGGCCCGCAGGCTTCGGCCGATCAGGCGTTGAATTTCCTGGGTGCGGCCAGAGAGCTTGCCGGCGGTGACCTCGCGCCGCGTTCTTGTATGTGTGGCGCGCGGCAGCATAGCATATTCGGCGGTGATCCAGCCGCGACCCTGGCCGCGCATCCAGCTCGGCGGCTTGTCTTCCAGCGAGGCCGTGCATAAGACATGCGTCTCGCCGAATTTCACAAGGCATGAGCCTTCCGCATAGCGTGCTACCTGGCGCTCGAGTGAAACCGGGCGCAATTCAGCCGCCGCGCGCTGTGAAGGGCGCATGAGAATTCCCCCCTACTATCTTGCGTCTTGTGATTGGCCTACGGCGCGCTTGCCCATCGGTCGGCTCGATTGTCTACGAAAGGCAAATATTCGGTTGGCTTGTTTAAAGCATGGCAGACGTGAAAATGTCGAGCATTAGTTTCAGACACCTGGCAAAGGTGAGTGATGATGAAAACTTACGCAATGGGGGGCTGAATGCCGAAGCCGATCTCCGGTCGTTCAGGCCGCCTTTGTGAAACTTTAAAATCATGTCGATGACACGAGACGCGTTCTCTCGTTCGGTATTGAAAGGCCCAATTCCAGCGACCGATGGGTCCGAACGATAGGCTTTCATGGTCAGTCGGGACTTTGACGTCATGGAAAACCAAGCACCGTGGGCTGACGGCGCTTTCGGAATCCACCATCGGCAATAATTCATCCGCATGGGGCGAGATCAAAACATACGGCTGAGCGCCGTGATAGCAATGTTGTGTCTCTTAGAGCGGGATGCAAAAAAGGGGAGACCCTCTTTTCGCTAAAATCGCGCTCTATGTTTTTAGAATCGATCACGTTTTATGATTTTGGGTTCGAGGCGACCCAAAATCATAAAACGTGATCTGGCGAAATCCGATTATTAAGCTCCCTGGGTAAGAATACTGCCAACGGTTGTATCAGCCCCGAGGAGAAAGAGGACG
>Ga0123355_10016660_pt1 | contig 11595 bp, 9 predicted proteins | sample TergutEmb28metaG_3_FD_89872 | JGI IMG/M metagenome (GOLD analysis project Ga0123355, IMG submission 89872) | Embiratermes neotenicus P1 segment gut microbial communities from Petit-Saut dam, French Guiana - Emb289 P1 | ecosystem: Host-associated > Arthropoda: Insects > Digestive system > Gut ...
GGTGGGGGGGGGGGTGGGGGTGGTGGTGGGGGTGGTGGTGGGGGTGGTGGTGGCGGTGGCGGTGGCGGTGGCGGTGGCGGTGGTGACAATCTAGTTGTCATTTTTTGTGAAGTAGCAACTGTGCAGTACCGACTGGCCAAATACTTGCCACCGAGACACTGTCCTTTATTTCAGCCATATTCTGCCTCAAGTTGCAAGTGATTGAGAGGAGGGCCGACGAAAGCAGGTTCGGCCCCCCGGGGGTAGAGAAAAAAATCCCCTCCCCAAAAAAGGGGAGGGGGCAGATCTCCTAAAAGAAAGACTGACTCGCATTTTCAGAGTGATTTTGGTTTGGTCTGAAAGGCTTAATTTGTACCGTCGACAAATTGATGGTATTACGGACATGCTATATAAGTCGAGCCCCCGGTAATTGGTAGCGGCTTCCCCCCCCCTCCTATTTTCCATGGAAAGGACAGACATTACTCTTTTGAGATTAATTTTATAGTGATAACGGTTGTTGATAAGTTAATCGCACCAAAAGTTTGTTCCTAAGGTGCTGCGACACAAACTGAATCTCAGCTGGGCGCCGTTTGACTCCCGCACGTCCAGCCGTAATTGCGGTAAACATACATTATACCGTGCCGCAGCTCAAGAGGTTAGTTGCCGTCTGTTTGCCGCAGAGGCCCACGTTCAGTGCCAGGGTAGTCCATGTGGGATATGTTGTGCGCGTATTGGCTGTGAGACAGAGATGTCTGCGGGCACTTCGTAACGACCCGAATCATCATCCACCATTGCCTCATACTCATTTCCCGAAGCATGTCGTCCTCACTGATGTGTCATACTGGATTTGTGTAACGGATTTTGAATACAAAACGATTGACAGAAGTCCAGAAACAGTGCAAACGTGAGAATAAGTAATATTGACGTACGACTGACATTTTAGGCGCGCCCCCAAAATTGCGAAAAGCGACTGTTAGCTTCTTCATGTCTGTCTGCCTGTCCTTCCGTCTGCCAGCATGGAACAACTGGGCCCCAACTGGACGATTGTTTGTCATATTTTAATATTTGAGTACTTAAAATCTGTCAAGAAAATTCAAGTTTTATTAAATTTTTACGATAATAACAGGTGCTTTGCATGAATACGTGTACGTGAGTAAATTTATGACAATATCTTGCTGAATTATTCTTAGAATGAGAAATGTTTCGAGCAAAAGTTGTAGAGAAACTTGAAACACGTAATGTTAGTAACTGACCAACTTAATGCACAAATTCTTGTTTTATAATAAGTTTATTATATTCCTCTACATGTTTCGAGTACTGTGTGCTCATCAATTCAAGGTCCTGCGACCGGCCATCACGACACAGGGTTTTCTTGGTTTCCCTGTGCCTAAAAGTAAATGCTGAGATGGTTCCCAAGATTCCAAGTTGCCACTACATAATTCTCATGTAGCCTTCGCGACTTAAATTTAGTAGTAACCAATTTCATGTTTTGTTTACGTGTAAAATAACACTGCCACCGGGTGACAACCTAATTACAGTAAATAAATATTATTATTATCATCATCAGGAGGTCAAAATTGTATTATACAGCATCTGGTATCATCACACCTCTAGGTGGCCGTCCCGTGCACAGGTTGAGAAAGGACTGAGATGCACGGTCAGTAAAACATCAAGACTTGAAACACGCATTTTATATCCAATATCACCCCCCCCCCCAATCATGCCGTTTATGAGATAATATGGACAAATATGTTAGAGCCACACAGGCCACTGATGACAGTGATGGCGCGTGCGCACTGAATGCCCGATAACTAAAGCAAGAATACAAACATTCGCTTAACATTTAATACTCACTGCTTTTCCACGGCAACAATGATTACGCGAACGCGCCGCCGTGTTACACTGTAAGTACCTTACCTGTCTTGTGTGGAACTTGTGACAGCTGGGAAATACCTCTAGCTGTGGGAATGATATGCTTATTGAACATGTTGCTAGTAAGGTCACTGTTATTACAGTAGAATGGTGTGTTAGAGTCCTTTGCCAAATTAACTATTTTGAACAGTATGGGGAAGGGGGAATAAATCTTATTTTACTTTACAGGAAGTACTTGTTAATGTTTCCTGTCGTAGTTTATACCGACACTTCAAAATACTGACCTACTTTTGATCTGACAGTATATCTTCCAGCTGTGGCGGTTTTAAATAATTAAGCATCTGTCGGTTGTCCGTTACACCTGCCTCCCCACCCCCCATAACGGGACATTCTGTAACAAGTGGCCAGAAGCATATTTCGTTGCTTGGAGCGAGGACCATTTCTTTGAGCCTTCATCAGTACAGTAAGGTACGGATACTGCAGTCCCAGTACAGACCTGGACAGGCCCTGAGGGTTCCAGGAGGGGAGGCTCCCAGATTTAGAGACATTCGGCACATGAGGGTGATTAAGGTTGTCAGCCCTACGCACCGGCCCCCTTTCCCCCCAGGAAATATTGCTGGTACTCATTTCTTTTAGGGGCTGAATCGACCCGAGGGCCATAGTGCGGCCGGAAGGATTATGTCAATGAAAAATTCCAATGACACCGTCGGGAATCGAACCCGCTACCTTCCGGCAACCAACTGCGGCACCGGTGCCACTTCTTGATTACAGTGTAATGTTAAATTTGTTTATGTAGCCATGGATAACATCGAGGGATGAGGATGAATCCCACAGGATGTGCAAATATTAGTGCCTCTTATTAGTTTAGTGGGATATCAAAGTGTATATTTTTCATTGTAATATTTTAAACCACCTGTTGTGTCTTCTGTGAAAACTATCCCATTACAGGCCAGGACAGGCCCTTTGGACTACAAGAGGTTGAGGCTCCCAGAATTTCTAGACAATCGGCATACGAAAGCGGTAAGGTTGTCAGTTCTCCTTAACGGCCGCTTTTACCCTGCAGGATATATTCCTAGTACTCATTTCTATTAGAGTCTAAGTTAACTCCCGGGCCAGAGTGCGGACGGAAGGATTACGTCAATGAAAAATCCCAGTTACCTCTTTCGAGAATCGAACCCGTGACCTTCCGGAGAATTTTGGTGATTCATTTTGCGACGCCGTCAGTATCTTCTTCGCGATATAGCGCCGACGTTAACTGAGTTGCTCTTTTACACACCGTGAGGGCATGCGAGTGTTTAGTGGAATTGGGCTCAGACCAGACGTGAGATAAAAGGCGAAAGTAGAGTTTATAAAAGACAATTAACTTTATGACGTATAAATTACGCTATACGTAACTTCCTTGGGTGTGGTTTCTCTCGGTCCACAAATGACCGCGCGAATGTGCCTGAAATTGAAGGCCAACTCCGTAACGCAGTGTGAAACCGCTCGTCATTCAAGACTTTTCGGTTACCGCTGGCGACGAGATTAATGTACGTTTGACCTTTACGTCCGTTTTCATACGATTCTGTGAAAGGTCTCCATGTGCAGCCTATATATGAGGGTCAGTCACACAATAAAATCTACCATGCACATATTGTGGATTATTTATTTTCAAACACATTCTTTATTTTAAATCCACTAATAACAGCTCACATTTAATTATACTTCTGTTCCAATCCGTTTTGATATTTCCCCCACCTCAACTGAGGCATTTGTAGTTTTCGGGACGAGCCTTTAAACAGTCATGCGTCGCTTACCGACGGGGTTACGTTCTGAGAAATGCGTCGTTATGCGACTTCGTCGTTGTGCAAACGTCATAGAGTGTACTTACACAAACCTTGATAGTATAGCCTACTACACACCTAGTCTATACGTGTTATAGTGTAGCCTATTGCTTCTAGGCTACAAGCCTTTACAGCATGTTACTGTACTGCATACTGTAGGCAATTGTAACACAATGATATTATAAAAGTACATTATAATAATATAGAACTATATTATAATATATTAGAATATAATCTTATGGGACCACCGTCGTATATGCGGTCCGTCGTTGACCGAAACGTCGTTATGCGGCACATGATTGTGTTCCCTGTTGCTAGAAGTTAGTGTCCTGTGTTATCAGCCGTCGTGCTACAGCTGTCTACAACTCCAGTCATTAAATTTGTGGTCGCGGAGATGTTTGTTTCGGCACTGGAAACACGATAGTCCATCGGCGGCGGATTTCCCACAAGTATGAAATGTATGCCATTTTGACAGACTGTCGCACCCAGTTCTGTTTCCTTTGCAGGTTAAGGGATAATATTGAATGTAGTTGGAAGTAATAGGAGATATTCATAATAATTGATACTTACGGCCTTACTGTATTATTGTGTTGAGCAACTTGGTAAGGATGTATAACCGGCCAAATCTCAAAGTCGGGAATATGAACTCCACCCAGCGAATATAACGCGTGGTGTTCACAGGAAACGTTAAGTCTCTACCGACTAGATGACAAGGAGGATATTTGTGGTTAGGCCTCTTTAGTTTTATTCTCACAGTCACTTCAATTTGTATACTTTAATATTCACAATCAAATTATTTGTGTCCGGCACTGTTACAAATTGTAGCAACAAAATACACCTCTTTATTATCGTCATGCTTCCCCTTCAACCAGCTCACACCAGTGTCCGCTAAGAAGTCCAAACCCAGCCTGTGCTAGCTTCACCTCTACTCTTCAGGTTCAACAGTTGTATGACTGATGCATGCTGAAAGGGGCATAGAATGTACTGTTCCCAGGGAGATAACGCGGCAGTATGGTTGTAACCCTAGCTAAAAGCAAGCCGCGTCCCTTCGTGCGATAAACACAGTCATGAAATTAATACCAGTAACCTTAAAGTTCACACGCTCGCAATGTACCAGTGTACAGTACAAAAGCGAAATTCTTTCTCACGAATCTTTGCATGTATCTCCGCCGAGCATAATTTTTGATCTGGCTTCGAACCAGGATCAACGGTAACAGATGAGATGTGAGGAACGTTTAGTCCACATTTGCAGTAACCGTTGAAAGCGAGAGTGGTTTGAGGCGCAGTTGACCTTGTGTTCCAGACGTGCATGAACACACGGACAGCACACATGAAGGTACTACCCGGTAAAAACTTCCTCATAGTAGCATACTGTTGCCGGAATTCAAGACGGAATTTGAAAAATAGTAACCTTGTTGACATGTGGGCACGGACAACTTCCTGTATCGGGAGCCCTCATCGCCTCTTACCTGCATGGCGCTTCTTGCGGCCAGCAGCTGGCTTCCTGCATATTGCGTCTGGTTTCTACTGCGTCGTATTTTTGAATAGGCCTGTATTACGCATGAAGTTACCCTAGTCCTGGGTTTGCTGTTAGTATTGGCGGTGTTTCGTGACGCAGATAATGTGTGTTACTATTTAACCCTTTGGAAACTGGGATTAATCTCAATTACAGCCTATATGAGGACTCGGTTCGTAAGTGATGAAGAACACTGCTTCCATTAGAGAGGACCGATGGGTGAAAGCTATGTATGGAACTTGTGGCTGGTCACACGGAACACGTAAATATAATTCTGTGGGGAAAACGCGGAGCTTTAAATGGTGAACTTGGCGGTACGTGTAGCAACCACTAGACTAGCATGTAAATTCGACGATGTTTGAGCCGCTGATTCCAAATCTGTGTTTAGTTTTCCTCCAGCACGTATGGTTTTTGAGATGAGGCGAGGGTGTGGCTATTTTCGTGTGGAAACTGGATTTAAAACTTCGCTTTATTTACATAATATTTCCATGACTTTTTTATAACTGATCGCAGATTGGCCAGAAAATGCTGGCGCGTTTATTAGAAATTGCTCGCTGGTTTGTTTTAAAATGCCCGCAGGTGTAATAGAAATGGTTCACTGATTGATTAGAAAATTTTCGGTATTTAATTAGAAGGAGCACGGAATTTAATTAGAAAATGCTGGCTATTAAATAGAAAATGTTAGAGGTGCTACATGAACCAACATATAGAAGATGTTCGTTCTTTATTAGATATGCCGCAGTAACCAACATACATTTATGATTGATGATGCTTTAAAAGTTAAATAAAACTTGTTCTACGTAATGGCAAAGTTGTACCTACTGCTTTTGGTAAATGTATGTACACTGGCTGTGTGTAACGAAATCTCATTTCCATGCTTGACTAAATCAAGAATGGAAATGAGAATTCTCTGCCTATGAATCTGATGTTTATTGGACCGTGCATCATTGTGATAACTGAAGAATAAAAAAACCAACTAGATGCCACTTGATGTTTTATTGTACTTCTTATAGGCTCAACATGTTTCGGGCTTACTATGCTCATCATCAGGAGCTCGCGACTGTGATGTTGATTACCACATTGGTCATTTCGGTCTTGGTTTGCCTTCAGTTGGAGGTTAGGTGCGGTTAGGCTGGAGTAGTGTCTGGGCTGTAGGCTAAAGCAGATATAGTTACATATATGTATGTATATATATATGTGTGTGTGTCTGTGTGTATGTATATTTATTTTACAAAGTGTGATGTTAGCCTATATTTTCAGGTTAAATTAGTAAGAAAAGACCATAATGCCTCGAAAGTGTACATTTTGCTACGTATGAGGTTCGTTCACAGCGAAAGCTCAGTGACGTACAGTCACACCAGATCTTCAGAAATTGTATCAGTTATACTTTGGCTGTCCGTTAGGAGATCAAGATAAGGACTGGGCACTCATGTGATATGTACATCATGCTCAAAGGATTACGTGACAGGATGAACAAAAGGAAAACGTCAGTGACTTTCGCCATTCCCGTGACATGGCGGGAGCGAAAGAATGTTGGTGATGACTGGCGTGTTCGTTGTGTCAGTTTCACTAGTTTCTCAGCAAATAATAAGCATAAAATTATGTACCAAAACCTACCCTCTGCAGTGAGGCGAATCCCTCATGAAGACAATTTACCAGTTCAAGAGCCTCCAGAGAATGGACTGGCATTTTTAGACCAAATGGAATGTGAAAACGGTTCTTCACCTGCAGCCACTCAGCACTCTTCAGACGATCTATACACCCCAGAGGAGACGACTTCGGATCCAAAACGATTTAATCAGCAGGAATTAAATGATACCATTCGAGATGTTTTCTCTGTCAAAAGACAAAGCAGAACTTCTTGCTTCTAGATTGAAGGAAATAAATATTTTTAGAGAGTGACGTCAGAGTTTGCCACCAGCGAATACGAAATAATGTTTTGAAAACCTTTTTTAGGGTAGATGGACCCATGGTCTTCTGCCACATCAGTGGCCTGAAACAAGAGAAAGAACATCGGTGGCTTTTCATCGACTCTTAGCAGCGAAGACTGAAATCTGGCCTCCTACATAACGGAAATTCTAAACCTTCCACCCTGTCTGCTCGCTCTGTGCTCTTGAAGGAAACATTAACATGAAAGTACTAGTAGAGGCAATTCAGTTTAATGCTCACCAGTGGAACATCTGTGAAGATCTGAAGGTGATTGGTATGTTGATGGGTATGCAAGGAGGCTTTGCGAAGGTCTGATGCTGCTGATGCCTTTGGGATAGTCACTCTAGAGCCGAACTTTATATCAAGCGTGACTGGGAAACAAGTCAGACGTACAAACAGGGACAAGACAGTGTCCAGCGCATTCCTGTCGTTAATCTCCTGAAGATATTCCTTCCTCATCTCCACGTAAACCTCGGGTTGATTTAGTGCTTAGTGAAAGCCATGACAAAGACAAATTCAAGAGAATTCCAATACCGGAGTAACACATTTCCCAACATTAGCACTGCAAAACTGACAGAAGGCATCTTCGTGGGAACGAAAATCCGAGAACTCCTGGAAGGCGAGGCCTTTGTAGAAAGTCTGACTGACACAGAACGAGCAGCCTGGGAAAGCTTTGGGTGGGTCTGTGCAAACTTCTGAGGTAGAAAGAAATCTCTTGATTTCAGTGATGGTAACCAGGAACGTCTGAATGCTGCGTACAAGGAAATGGGATGTTGCGTGTCACTTATAGTTTACTTTTTGCATTCAGATGTATATTTCTTTCCAGAAAGCCTTTGTGAAGTCAGCGACGAGCAAGGTGAATGCTTTCCTCAAGATACACATATATTAAGTCAATAGCGCACCGCTGTCAAGGTTTAGAGAACAAATCCGTGATGACAGATTACTGCTGTATGTTGTACAGTGATACTCCAGACATAGTGTTCCACAAAAAGAAAAAAATCATAACGTTTTTAACGTTTAATTTCAGTACAACTGATGATGTAGTTTATATGGTATGATTTTATATGATATATGATATGATATACGATATGATATATTTTTTAACTGCAATTGGGTAGCCACCCGGTGGCAGTAGTACAGTACACACACACACACACACACACGCGCGCGCACACACACACACACACACACACACACACACACACAGTACACAGAACGACACAAAACAAACAATACAGAGAACAGCACAAAAATTTTGAAAGAGTGCGGGCCGTGCCCCCGTCTATGCGGGTTTTGCCAAATGCCAAATAATGTTTTATCACCTGGAAGTGTGTCTGTGCATCTGACTTACAAAACATTGTTGTGAATATTGATTACAAAACATTTTTGTGTATATTGGAGCTTAAGTTGTCTTGTAAAAACTACACGTGCCTGGAAAAACATAAAAACATGTTCATAATCAGCGTGAAACATTAGCCTAGGAAAGTATACTTTTATTTCTGATGATTAAAATAAGTTTTATTTTGTACACCAGTGTTTATCTGAAGGTAACTCTGAGGGCAGACCTTCCCAATTTTGTGGTAAAAGTAAAGAAGTAAAATTGTCCTCATGCTTGATTTAGCAACATGCCACGAAGACGCATTGGCAGTATCCTTGAAGTATTGCGCAGGATCAGGACGTTCCGTCCTGATCCTGCTCGCAAGCTGTCAGTAAACCTGTATGACATATACCATTGTTGTGTGTACAGCGAAAAACTCCTGATGATGGACAGAGGAACTGTCCGAAACATGTAGAGTTTTATTCCAAAAATAAATTTGAGAAATTATGGCATCTGGTTGGTTTTATTATAAGAATTTATCACGATGTACGGTCACCTGAACGTCAAATGTGTATTTTAACTTCTGCGAACCAGCATCTCCACGCTATTCTTCAGCCGGTTTATTTTCCATGAAGAAATGACAGTAGGTGTAAGATAAATGATACCTTATTGTTTGATCCTGTTTGTTTTGCTTTCGAACACCAGCAGGAGGTATTGCAAGTGTCCGGAGAGTAAGGTTACCTGAATTAAATTTCGTCATGAATGTAATTCTGATCTATGTTTTCCCGCAGCAGTTTAGGGAAGCAAGATTTAACCTGCACCGGGATAAATTTCAAGGCGTTTCACAAGCCTGTCCCTCAGCGTTCATTTCTGCGGTATGGCGCATTACGGTTTGGTGCATATTTTGAAGATTTCAGCACGTGGAAGAAGGCCGGCGCTTTGATGTGCGCTAGAAGTTTCTACCTTCTTACTCTGCGTGTGCTTACTCAAGGTTTGAATGCGCTGCGGGTAGGATCTTTGGCGTAACTTGTTTTGATTCCGAGAATGGGACGGTGGAAGTTGCAATGGAGATTGCGTTCGAGGGACATCTAACTGTAGAGTGGTAAGGATGGATGTTTTGAGAGGAGAGGGTTGAGGGGCAGCGAGACATGGAGCAATTCAGTGCTTGAGCGGAAAGTACTGCCTCTTTCTGTGCTTCTCCAGCTTGCTTCTACGTTTTTGCTTCTTCTTAATTGGAAACTTTGAGACTATCTGCTTGTTTGAGTTTGTTTGTGTTTGTAGCTTTTGATCTTCATCTTCCCCTCCTCCCATCCCATAGTTTTGATTTGTTGTCTTTTCCACGAAAGCGAAAGTAAGTAAACATTTATAGTGCACTCCTCTGTCATTGTTCCCTTTCGTCTCAACTTGCTTGTGTGCCAACATGCAAGAAACGGACTAGACAGCATCTTTTCTAAATAAAACTCTTCTGGCTTCTGAACATTTAGCCCTGCATGAGAATTAATAGGGCCTACGGTGCTCCATTCCTCCTTCTTTACTTTATTTTCAGAATCTTCGCTATGAAGCCAACTTAGTCACTCGTTTGCTGAACCCTTGATCATAATTTTTTTTTATGTTTGATATTTCGCGCACTGTACATGATTCCTCCCAGTAATTCACGTGATCTCCCATGTTGAACACATTTATGTTGAGCCCAAGCTCACCTGTTTGGGTGGATTAATTTTTCCCTCCCTCGGAGCAGTCTTGATAAAGCATTGTTAGTGTGAAATTAAAACATCCATTTCGATGAATCGGCTGAATATGGCATCGGTTTAGACAATCTCAGGCCTTCTGCGTCTGCACTGTCTGACTGGTATCCACACAGAAAAGACAAATCACTCTTTACCTTCCACTTTTTGACTTCTACAGCCAAGAGAAAACCCGTATGTACGGTCGCACACGCTGCGTTCACAGTGTCATTTGTTACCCTGGTTATCTCACCCAGAGACCTCAGTTCGAACTGGTTCGGTACAAGGATTGTAACGGAAGCCCTTAGTATGACCATTTCAAGGCCTCCAGCCAATACAGGATAGCCGTTAATTGTCCGTTGCGGTTATACGTTCGGGTGTCATGGCCCGGCAGGAGTGACGACAACAAACACCAAGCGACGTCAACTTGCTTTTCGCACTAGTCTCCTCCCCTTGTTAGGTTTTTGTATCTTTGGTTGTTCCTCGTTAGTTGCTACGTTAGAGACAAGCAAATTCACAGGGGTTCAGTGGTTCCATTTTTCGCTTATCACACCGGGGCACTGACGGAGGGTTTCGACAGAAATGTAGCCGGTGCGGGGAATCTAACTCGGCAACCCGGAAGGCATGTGTGCCTACCACGGGTCTTAAATCGACTGGAAGTAGCAGGCCAGTCGACGCTTTCCTTACAGAAATGGCCCAGCAGTACCAAGTAGTGCGCACAGCACTTCTCGGCCATCCTGACTGAGATTTTCCGTGATTTTCCCCGGTTGTAAGGCAAGTGCTAGGGCATAATTAAAACATGTGGTACCACCCACACCTCTTTCCTCCCAGTTGCCTAGGCCGTTAGCTCTGAGTTCGTCGAGGCCTTCAGCCTACTCGACAGAACCGCTCTGAGTTCAAACCACAGACATCCACCCAACCGAAGTTCTTACCCACCAGCAAGGACAGCATACTGTCATTTGCAGCACCAGTTCTTAATACGACGCGTATCCGTTAGCGTAAGCGCAGTCCCCGTTATCGTTATAAGTTGTTATAACTCATTGATGCGTTTCGTATACGCAGTCTTCGTGCTCAGTTGGCATGGTGGTTGGTTTTTGGTGGTTGGGTCCTCATTTTTGGGTGTCCACATGAACTGAACTCGTTCACCTTGCTCCAAAAAGTCGGGATCGTGGTAATTATTCATGTTTTTGTGTAATTTACGTTCTTGTGTATTGGTAAGTAGACTTAACAGACTTCCTGTTGTGACCAGCCTCGTGATCTAGAGGTCAGAGTCTCTGCCTACTAATCATAAGGTCCCGGGTTCGATTCCCCGTTCTACCGTGGGAATTTTCCCTGAAGGGGAGGATTCCCGCGGTGACCATGGTCTGGGTAGGTTAGCAGAATTTAGGTTTAAGGGCCCTCCTGGCACTACATCCTCCTATATCACCACTCACA
>Ga0123355_10016662_pt1 | contig 11594 bp, 5 predicted proteins | sample TergutEmb28metaG_3_FD_89872 | JGI IMG/M metagenome (GOLD analysis project Ga0123355, IMG submission 89872) | Embiratermes neotenicus P1 segment gut microbial communities from Petit-Saut dam, French Guiana - Emb289 P1 | ecosystem: Host-associated > Arthropoda: Insects > Digestive system > Gut ...
ATATATATATATATATATATATTCTTCTTAATTTTTCTGTGTTATTTGAGTATGAAGCAAAATGGCATAAGTGAATTAAATACATTTGTATGAGGCTATTTTAATTTCAAAATTAATTCTGTTTCTTTGGTGCAACTCCAGACCGTGGTGCTCCAAACTTTGTTTCAGTGGCCCTAAACAAAACTAATGTTATGAGGCAGATGTGATGATATTTAAGATTTTATTTAGAGTTTTAAATGTTAACTCATATAAAAGACTTTAACTCATATGCCAATATATTTTTGGCTTAGGTTTCAAATATTTTTGATCGTAAATTACTAATTTGCTCACCACATAAATTACAGAGTTGTGCCTTTGAATACTGGCATAACGTACGTGCTACTTGCCACGTCACAGGTCTGTCACTTTTTTCTCTGCAGGTGCTCGGAGCTTGAAGATGGTGAGTTTGAAAGTACCTCCCACGACTGACATCTATGACCCGGTGACCCTCAGTTGTGAATATGACCTGCAGGGCGGGAATCTGTATTCTGTGAAGTGGTACAGAGATGAAACCGAATTCTTCAGGTACATGCCCGATTATCAACCGCAGTGTCAAGCCTTCCCCACACATAACATCTCACTTGACGTAAGTAACCATGTGACAAACTGTGCAAATTATGTCTAATCAGCATTTATTAACCGTAAGTTATATATAATCTTCAGATAACTGGAAACTGTCGGCAATTGTGCAGCACTGGAAATGTACTACCACACATCTCTTACAATTGTAAGATCTTGAAAATACCCGGCCATAAATTACAGGGTATTTTCTTAGTAAGTGAGCGCAAAAGACAACAGAACACTGAGGGACAGAGTGTTGCCACCTGCTGTGATCTTTGGTGTTCTGTTATCGTCTACTCTAGTAGAAGGGTGCCATTGTTTTATGCGTTTATTCTGAGAATGGAGGCAGTTATTTTCGCCGAACTTTGGTATCTGCTGACCAAGTTAAATTGGTTACTACACATACAAAAGCAATAAAACCATTTAGAAGACAGAACTTGTCTTTTGGTAACCTGAATGACGTGTTTCGTGTTTTTCCTTAATTCCTGCAAGATAGTGCAAGATAATGTTAGCAATTGGCAGATGGGATTTAACTCAACGTTTAAGGGGTTAATTAGACCACGACTGTATTCTCGCAATATCCTTTCCATTTCAAAATGCATCAGCCCCGTTATTGAAATTATATAATCTGAGATATTGTTATAATCTTACAGCAAACCACAGAACTGTTTTGTATCTTAATAATTTTGGGCAACTTTCAAATGATAAAAAATTTTAAGACAAGTATATAAATATGTTTAATACCTTAAAATTATATATATTTAACACAAAAAATGAAATAAAAGTAAAGTAAGACATTGTCCTGTCATTCTGTGCTATATTCTGGTACCGATAGTGTGGTAGCTGTGGTTCAAGTTTCGAGCTAACATAGAATTCTGAGGAGTTGAGTTTTAGCAGTGCTGGAGAAAGATCTTTCTTCCGTAGCGTTGAAATGAGTGTGGACATTGCGGTCTACCTACAATCCTGACTAAATCTATGTGGTTCTCAAGCCCCGAAGTAAGTTCTAGTAAAGTGCCTTAAAACAATTCTTGACCTCTACCTTCCATATCGTCCTCCAACCACCATTTACGAGTCGTATAATAATTCAGAAATTCCTTTTACAATCTATGTAACTGAGAACAATAGTATGAAATTGCCTGAGAATGGGAAGAAGAAGAGGCTACAGGAAAGAAAGACGGGTTTAGTGTGTGATATAAGAATTAATTAACTCCTGTCATTTCGCTTGCGATATTTTAGCCCTCAAATATAAAAGTACAGATTTTGTGCGTAAATGTAAGTGGAGGCGTTCGTTCGGCGGAAGCTGCTGAAGATTTGTAGATGAAATCAAAATCAGTTCTCTGTGAAACTAGAACAGAACATTTTGGAAGATACGAACGATCGGCTGAATCGATGGAAATGCGATGGGGATATATTCTGTATGGGTCATTGCTGGGAATTATGCCAAAATAATGAGTGAGACTGAAGTAGTAACATACTTCGTTAATATTCATGTCTTAGGTTTAAAATTTTCGTTATTTGACTCAGTTTTTCCAATTGAACCAGAGTAATATATTGGGATACTTATATCTTTAATCAAATAAATGTGGAATTTAGTTTTTGAAGACACGAAATGTTATATATATATATATATATATATATATATAACTGGAGGAGCTATATATGTCTTTGTTCATCCCAATGACATGGCATGGCATGGGGTGGGTATCGCCCTAGTCTTCCATATCCGATAAAGTTGAATAAAAGCTGCTTTTTCCTTCTAAATCCGTTTGTTTACAACTTATGCTGCCACATCATTGCTGGTCAGCACGCTGCCTAAGCCTGTACATTTCTTTGCTCTTCCAATGTCATTCTAATTCATTTTGAATATTTTTTATTTTGCAATGAATTTTTTGTGCTTTCGTTTCTATTTGCAAAATATCTCTAATCCGGCAAATCTTCCTTATATTTGAAATTCCCCTAGCTTCCTTCCCATGTCAGCAAAGGGTTTGAGAGAGGGTAAATATATGCTAAACATAGGTCTTAAAATTGTTCTGAGATAACCCAGTTAATATGTTTTATGTTTTTTTCTACAGTTTTCTCATCACCTCATCCACTATCATTAGAAGTATTGTTGGTAACAAAACGCGTCCTTGTCTCACTCCCGAAATAAATTTTATGAGGACTGGTAGTCTTCCCTCGATCACAACTTCATATGTACAGCGGTCATAAGATAGTATAATGAGACTGTTTGCTGGGTTGCCATATCTCTTCACGGTTTGCGATTTTTTACTTCCGTTTACCGACTCTAAAATTTTCTAAAAACACCACAAACACCGAGCGCAAATTGGCAGTTTGCTTCATTCTCTGCTCAATAATAATCGGTAATGTATTAATCTTATCTTTACATGATTAGTTACTCCTCCCTAAAGTAGTATCCTTTACTGGGGCTGGAAATATTTCAGCTGGTCTTGGATTTATTTGTATCAGCTCTGAGTAGGCGCATGTAGACACCTGCTCAGTGCAGTACTGCAGTATCGTGGCTCCGATGTGTACAGTACCAGGTGTTGTGCAAGTGCCGCTGTTTAACTAAGAGAAGCAGAAGACACCCGGCTAGTGACATTACGTGTATGAGAAGTTACTTGGCTTTGATCTAAAATTCCCTGCTGTGTCCACTAACACCGAGAGATGGAGCTCGGACTTCGGAAACTTACGAAATTGAAGTTCTCCGTTGGGAACTTAGCATCGCGTAGGTTGCAGCTATTACGTAAGAAGAGCTGGATATGAGGTGATGAGTAACCAGCGAAGTTCGGTGTAAGAATGCTGTGTGAGCAGGATGTGCCAGATTGCCTGCATACAGACCTTCCCAAATTCCAACCTTAAGTACTCAATTCATTGCATCCTAATTACATAACAAAATGGCGAATCATCCAAAGAGAAAGCAGAGTTTAAGGATTTAATATGCTCTATATCTGTCCATTTAATGGTTTATTTAAATTTATGCAACAGACCAACAAATGCACACCAGTAAAATTACTTATCATAGATTATTTATTACGTGCATGTCTTGGTTGCTACTGCGACTATCAACAGGCTACATTCACAAGATTCACAAGAATACTGATAAAATACAACAAACTACATTTGTATTTTATCAATATTCATGTGACTGTACCCTGATAATGGTCGCAGTTGCTACCGAAAACTATAGGTAATGAATAGTGTAGGAAAAGCATATTTCACGGTGTGCATTTATTGGTCTGCTGCATACATTTTATGTCGTTTAAGGATGACCGATAAAACCTTTGTTCGGTTAAATAGTTGAATATAAGGAGGGAGTTAGGATGATGAAATTAGCACATTACGAAGAAAACTATAATTCGTTCTTTAATGTAATGTTAGTAACATGACAACATAAAGTTTTGTATTATGGGCGGGCCATGTAGCAAGCAATACGAAAAAGATTAATACAAATTTCAGGCCGAAATTGAATGGACAGGAATATATGAAAGACATGGATGTACATTGTGGAATGTACTTACGATGAATTTTTAAAAAAAGTAGTGTATGCGATAGTTTATCAGTTGCTCTCTCTGAGGTTAGATTAGTGTGGTGTTGTTTTGTGAGCAACGAAATTCACTAGTTAGTGGCATAAAATAGTGCATGCTTGTTGACTAGCTGATAGACTGTCCGCACTTTATAGGTAAACTAGAGCTCATGAAGTTAATATTTACCAGATTACAGCCTATTTAGCATCGATCAGATTACGTGCTTTGTGCTGTTCGGGCGAGCTTTATGTAAGGAAGTTATGATTCAAAGTCCTGCTTTTGTCCACACATTCATGTCCCATAACAACCACTTGTTTGTTTGCATATCGTGATATATTCTAAACGATGGTATATATCTTCATTTTATTGTGATTAGAAGAGGCTGTAACCTCTTTAGATCTTACAAAACATTAAATAAATAATCCACTCGAAACGTTGCTGGTTGTAGGATTATGTCCTTGGAATTTCATTCCAACAGATTAGTTCTAAATAACAGCAATGTCCTCTGTGATTGCATGTAACCGTATATACCCATATGCTTGTATGAATACATACATGTGTCTTGTGTTATATACGATTGATAAATTACATGTTCTTTAAACTGATGATCATGAAGAACTGGCGAGACATGTAGCATGTAGAAGGAACGTGAGCAGGCCACAAAATGTTTAGTTTTTAAAGCTTTGGAGGCCAAAGCGTAGATGTGAGGTTAAGCTTATATATAATATAAAAGAAAAAGGATGTAAGAATGTGGACTTGATAGCTCTGTATGGCTCAAGATATTGTTTGCTTTCGCAATCTTTCGAACACTCTAGGGGAGCGTGTGGTTAGGTTGGTTAATTGTATTTTCTTATAAGATTATACCCTCCTGAAATTGTCACTCAAATCTTAAATTCCATATAGAACGTGTCCAAATATATAATCCGGGAGAAATGAATTATGTTTTAGTGATAACAAAGCACTTGAAACAAACATTTTCCCTGAATGCATATCGCCTGTCTTCATCACATCTTCTTTCACTCCTACACTCTTTGTCGTTGATTGTGAGAGATGTCAATAACATTTTTAATCCGGCTCTTCTCATTAACTCTGTCAAATAAGGAGGGCCAAAAGGCTTACACCACATGACTGTAGAAGAGAGATGGGCTTTCTTTAACATTCCACTCTTACTAAGTAACTAAAAAGGGATAAGGTTCTTCGCTAGTGACATTGTCACCATATTAAGTCTTACAAGAGTCTACATGTCTGGTCATCCTGCATGTAATGCCCTTCATATATTATATATTGTCTGCTTGCAACTTTAATTGGCAATATGAGTAGTACAAGTATAATATGAAACGAAGGAATATGTTACTTCGGAAAAATTAAGTAACCCAGACGACATGGTGGGGTCTATTGGGTGTCCGAAGGCGAAATTTACACTGAAGAAACCGTGGAAATGGAACTGCTGAATGTGCCCTCAATAACAGCTCTGTGAACACAGAAGGTTCACAGATCAAGAAATTGTAACATAATTCGGCGCATGGGAAAAATTCACGTTATCCTATGTAGGGTCGCCGTCGACCCCACAGTGCCTTATTAGGCTTAAATATATTCCAAAATTTCAACGTTTTCGCAGGCAAAACCAGCGCTAAATTACAGCAACTGTTGATATGCACTATCTGTTGCTTTACATAGGTTAGTTATATACTTGAATTTCTCATGGCATAGTTTTTTAAATAAAATAAAATAAAATAGTTTTCAGCTGGAAGGACGAAAAATATTGTGTTGAAATATTTTAGGGGTTACAGCGTTAGTTGAAGTGGGAAATGCTATCAAGAAGACGAGAGATAAGAAGGCTATAGGATATGACGTTGTACCTGAGGACCTGTCGGGAACAGATGGGCTCAGAATATTGACAGAACTGTACTAACGTATGTGCAACTAAAGAGTGCCCAAGGATTTCAATGAATTTACAATTATTGTCTTAAAGAAAAGCCAAAGGCTACAAATTCAGCGGCCGTCGTGCAATTAGCCTCTTCGTACACACAGCAAAGATAATAGCCAGAATACTTCAGAGAAGGATAGAGAGGAAATTTGAGAAAGTACATGGGGAAGGTAAGTATGGATTTAGAAAAGGAAAGTGAATTATGAATGCAACTGCGATGTTGAGAATAATATCAAAACGGAATCTGATCATAGATGAGAAATTTTTTGCGTGTTTCATAGACTGGCAAAAGACGCTTGGCCTGTCAACTGGACCGAATTAATGCAGATTCCAAAAGGAACTGATAGGGATTGGCGCGAAAGAAGACTGATCGGCAAATTTTACATGGAACAGAGTGTCAAACTGAAACTTTACCAAGGGGAGGCAAGAAATATTAAGATTTCGTGAAGAATTAGACAAGATGCTGTTTGCCACCGCTTCTTTTTGACATGTAAGGTAATTCAGTCCCATTACAGGCCCGAGGTGCCTAGCGGGTTCCAGAAAGTTAAGGTTCCCAGATTTCATGACAACGGCACAGGATGGTGGTAAGGTTGTCAGCCTTACGCACCGGCCGCTTTTTACCCTGGGAAATACTCCTGGTACTCATTTCTGTTAGAGGCTAAGTCGACCCCAGGGCCATAGTTCGATCGGAAGGATTATGCCAATGAAAAATTCCAATGACACCATCTGGAATCGAACCAGCGACCTTCCGATTTGTAGCACAGCACCTTAACCACTGTGCTACCGCGGTCTGTTTGACATGTACAACGAATAACTTACCAAGGAAGCTCTTGAAGGATTGGAAGACTTCAGAATTGGACAAGTAATTCGCACTGTGAATTATGCAGTTGACCTTGTGCTACCGACTAAGAAAGAGATAGTACTACAAGGCGGGATTGGTAGACTAACTGAAACTGGAAGATGCTGAGGAATAGAAATGAATGTGGAAAACCTAAAGCAATTAGAATCTCAAGCCAACCAATCCCAGTATAGATAATGATGGATCAAAAAACCGAAGAATGTGAATTATTTCAACTAATTGTTTAGCATGGTAGCCAATGATACAAGTTGTATACGTGAAATTAAATGCTAATTTGCCACGGTAAAAGCAACATTCGACAAGAATAAGGCTGTTTTCATCAGCATATTAGACTTAAATTCAAGGAATAAACTAGTGCTACATTTGGAGCATAGCTTATTATGTTACTGAAACTTGGACACTTCGGGAAGTAGATCGGAAATACCTGAAACGTTCTGAAATGCGGTGCTGGAGAAGGACGTGCCAATCGTGTGAGAAATAAAAAACTGTCACAAAGAGTGAAGGAGGGGAAAGTTTAAAGAAGTATAAAGATGTACAAAGAAGTAAAGTTAACTGAATTGGTCTTATTGCCGTTGTAAATGTCATTTAAAACACTTTATTGAAGGAAAGATACAGGGTAAGGATATAAGTGACGGGAAGACGAGAAAGAAGACGTAAGAAACAACAGGATAATCTTAGAGTAAAGACAGCATACGGTAAATTGAAAGAGTAAGTTGTAGATCGCACTCTACGGAGAGATCGCTGTGGAAATGTCTATAGACCTTGTCGTAAGACAGACATGTGTATGTATATGTGTATGTGTATGTGTCTATCGGTAGACAACTTTGGTCTTGAACACTGCGACACTGTTCATTTATACCAAGTCACTGGAGGACAGGCAGAGATGAATAATTACAAATTCATCAATAGACTTGGGCCACATCTATTTCATATGGTGATTAACACGGTGAGGAAATCTTCTTGTATTCGAAGGAATAATGTGTGAGAACTGATAATGTGGAGATCACAGAATTGTTGAAGAAAATTGTGCTGTATTTTACAGTATCATGCAGGCATCATACTTCGAGCGTCAGAGAGGGGATTGGAGAAGGTAAACAGATAAGGATATAATAAATAAATAAATAAATAAATAAGACTTTTTGACTTTCGGGGTTCCCACAGTAGTGTTTATAAAAATTCGAGGGTTCGTGCATAATCCTGAAATGTCAGTAGCATTGTGTTAAACCGCGAAGCATCATACCTTGGAAGAATTCAGTATTCAATTAATTTTCTCAGTTGATAATTTCGTATGTGTGTATGACGTCACGATTAATGACTACGCTACAATATATTGTCCTTTCATTTGTTATATAAAAATCTACAATATTTTGATAACATTCGAACTTTTATCATTTCTGCATGTTTAAAAAAACATTTCAAATAGCATCTAGATAATGAAATACAAATATGAATGTTTTTTCCCCTTTTCTCGCATGAAACATAAATATATTGTGGAAGTAATTGTCATATATTATTCAATATACTGCAAAAAAGTGTTTGTTCAACTAAATGAAACAAGACACACATACTCCTCGTGCATCATAGGGTCTAGTTTATATGTCATAAACTGACAGCACGCAAGTTCTGCAATGAAACTCCCCTCGTTAGTTGTTGCGCGGTCTACTCCTCTGAACGCACATGGGTCCCAGCTTTTAGCTTGCCTAGGCATATAAGGGTAACACATTGTTTGTGTGTGTGTGTGTGTTGATTTCAACTATTAAACCTGATCTAATTTAAAAAAAAACGCGCACCAGCTTTACGCCATTGTAGGTCACCCCATAAGGATATAGAGCTGACCCCCTTATCCACAGGTAGTACTTTCCAAAACCTACCGCGGTTACGTAAATTCGCGGGTATTACTGAAAGCTAAATATAACGTGATATAACGTGATATTCGTGTAACACACATAAATACGGTAAAGTTTATTTGATAAATTACGCAAAGTAAGACATTACCAACATTAAATAAAGTAATAATAAAGTGTAATGTACACTACATTGTACATTTACAGTGTATTTTCTCTCTCTCGTACTTATGAAAGTAAGGGATTCTGACATTTTAGCCTAATCCTTAAGAGAGGATAGAGCAATGAAAGAATACATTACCTGTACTGTACAGTATTATGTACAGTTTCAAAGGATGACAGAACAATAAAAATCATACTTTTCAATCAAAGCGCTGCATAAACAATGAAAAAGTGTTATTGTTACACATTTTGCAATTAAAATAATATGTAGTTACCTGTACATACCCTGTAATAAGAGAATTTTATTTATTAAAAAATATCTTAGCTTATTCTACATTATTCTTTTTGTTTTCTGAACACAAACACTGCGATAACTTGGCAACTAGTTAGAACAGCGAGAACGCTAGAAGCAGAATGGTGGCAAGTTTGCGGAGAAGCGTGGGTACGGGGACAAATGAAGACGAGTCAAGTGCTGGGCGCATTTGAGCAGCTGGATTTCACCATGTATGAACTGTTTATTTATTCAATTTTCCAATTTTTTTCCCGGCTGCGGTGAACCGCGGATAACTGAAACCGCGGATACTGAATCCGCGGATACGGGGTCCGGCTGTACTTTTAATCTCCCGTATTGGAAGTTAGGATAGGAAGTGCAGGCGTAGGACCAGCTGACACGTAGGTATATTTATTGTAGACAGCGGTGTGTTAAAACTTGGACGTCTACTATATTTATTATGATCGCTATAAGTAATTCCAGTCTCGCATGTGAGTGATGTTACTTGTAACAGCCAAAATTTAACCTCCTGTAAAACTGATTCAATAAAATTACATTAAGTAGTAATAATAAAATTTCTGTCTTTTATGTTTCAGGTTCGGAAATCTGACATGAATAGAGTGACCCTGATCGACCTTCATTTCAACACTAGTGGCAATTACAAGTGCGAAGTATCTACAGAGGCCCCGAATTTTCAAACGGTTGCCCAAAACTCCAGCATGACTGTTATGGGTAAGTAAGTGCGCAGTATTTTATATTCAGTTTATGTCCAAATCTTCTATTTAACGCTTACAGGCCTACTCCATACATCACTCAACTAACTCCAGAATTCTTATTGAGAAAATCTACGTCGCGTCTAGTTAAACGTCTCTTAACCTTTTGACGCCTAACGACGACTATAGTGGCCGCACCACAACGCTAACCTCTAAAGTTGCATTTTATATATTTATTCAACAAGTATAGGTACTGGAAATTTTAAACATGTTATATATTCTCCGTTTTCTCCTCTTCAAAATGCAGTTTGTTTCATGAATCTAATATTTTTGGTTCCTGTGTTATTCACATTTAATATACAGGGTGTGCTAAAATTAAAAAAAATAATTCCGGCGCCAAAAGGTTAATCGAGTTATAAAAAAAAGACATTTTATTTTATATACAATTTTGAAATCCGGAAATGTTTCCATCTCTCCCGCTTAACATTCTCCATTAACATGGTCAATATATGTACCGCTAGTTGTAACGTTCGGAGTCCTCTCATTTGGCCTACAGATTGTTTAAGCTTCGGTGACTGTTTCCAAATTAGGGTTACTCAAGCTTGTAGTACTAGCGGCACATTTGAAATATCTTCGTTGTAGCGTGCTAGAAATAGAAATATGAAACTGACATTTGTAATAAAATATCTCTATTTTAATTCAGAGTAACTTCATTTTATAAACAGCTTGGTTTCTGAATGATGTAACAACTTCGGACCAAGTGACAGGGCGACCTGTCCGTGAGCATAAATACGCATCGCGTGTGAACCGTGTATTCAGCGTTCAAAGCTTTATCGTACTTACTGCTGTGTCTGTGCATTTCGAATTTTAAACCTGTAAAGAAAACATGTATCCTAAAATTAATTGAAATCTTGCTTATTAATAAAGCATTTTCATATATCAGAGCGATAATATTATTAGAAAATGTGTTACGTCATTAAGTATAGGTACGTGAAGAAAGAATTGCTTTTCTCCTTCGTGAATATTACTATTTCATTGGGAAAAGAATATATATATATATATATATATATTAGAATGAGTTTACCCTTACAGTTGCCACTGTGATAAACCTGTTCTCACCGAAAGTTTCTCCTCCCTCAGTTTGTTGGATTTTTAAGCTTAAATTCATTATTATGTAAATTTCTCTGCTGTACTGCAGACAGTATGAATCCTTCAATTAGCAAGTTTGTTCAAACGGTCCATGAACGTAAATTATTGCTTCAAAAATTCTCCACCCGACCCCAACCATTAGTCAGTTCTTATATGAATCGAATGGTTATATTATCTTCAATGTCCTTGACAACCATACTCCTTTAGCACTTGGGGCCCTGAAAAGGGCCGATCATTAAGTTAAGTCAGTCCGTCAAAATGTCCAAAGAATATTAGATTGAATACGAATGAATGAGAGCCATTCGTCGCAGTTGGCCACCCTGGAAGCATGTGGGGTTCTGATAAATAGAAAGTAATTAAATGAACGTAAGGTGTTCAAATCTTGTTTATGTGTGAATTTAAATCGTTAAAAATAAGGAATATTAACTGGAAAACCATACGAAAAAACTGCTGTTGTTACTGCGACTCCAAGGCGACCTGTCGAAAAAATACGTCATGGTACCAATTTGTGATTACGACATCCGTTTTTTAGGTTGGGTACTGGA
>Ga0123355_10016663_pt1 | contig 11594 bp, 5 predicted proteins | sample TergutEmb28metaG_3_FD_89872 | JGI IMG/M metagenome (GOLD analysis project Ga0123355, IMG submission 89872) | Embiratermes neotenicus P1 segment gut microbial communities from Petit-Saut dam, French Guiana - Emb289 P1 | ecosystem: Host-associated > Arthropoda: Insects > Digestive system > Gut ...
ACGTATGTGTGGGGATGTTGGATATGGCGACAAAGCACAGGGAGTAGGAGAAAAAAAAGGAAAGAGAAACCAAGGAGAGAGAAAGAAAAAAAAGGAAGGGGGGGGGGGGGGGGGGGGGGGGGGGGGGGGGGGCCGGACTTCCGCATAGGAATGTCCTTGTTTTTATTCCGGGAACTCCGACTATATTGCTGGGCGTTCGTAGCACAAACCGTACAAAATTAAAGAATATAGGAAAGCTTACAGTTATACTTAATATTCTCAATATTATAGGCCCAAAGAATGAGAATAGCCCCATTTAATTGACCTCAGTAAATTTCTCTCGTAAGTAGGTTGACCCATGTTGGACAGGTGTTGAGTAAGGTTTTGGACAGACACAAAGACCCAGGTCTTCAAGATTAGGGTTGGCGTGGGACTAACACATTCGTGTCGTAGAACTCAAATGGCTCGAAACCATGGCAACGAGGAGAAAATGGCTCGAAACCTGGATGAAGGACCATGGAAGAATAACTACCAACCTTTGTATGTGAAATCGTAAACAGATCCAGTTTCCGCAATTCTGTGGCCATTTTCAAGCGCCTTCGCCCAGTTGAGAAAAGCGACTATTAGCTTCGCCATGTCCGTTTTTCCGTCCGTCCATCCGAATGGTACAACTCGGCTCCCAATGGATGAATTTTCATAAAACTAGATATTTGTGTATGTTTCGAAAATCAGTCGAGAAGATTTAAGTTTCATTAAAATTAGACCCGAATTAAGGTTACTTTACTTGAATACCAACATACATTTTCGATCATATCTTGTTCAGTCCTCCTTAGAATAAAAAATATTTCAGAAGAAAGTTGTAGAGAAACTCAAATCACACGCTTTATGTTCAATAACTTTTTTTTTGTAAGAAAATCGTTCCGTTTATGAGCTAATGTGGAAAATTGTTGTAGAGCGGGACAGACAACAGATAACATTATTATTCATTTATCAAGATGATGCACACACATCAAATTTGCAGATATTATAGAACCGCGTAGCTGGAAGATGACTGGAGAATTTGGGAAGACGTGAAAGATATCGTGGCCTACTTTAAGATACCACCTTATCACACGACTGTAGCAACTAAGATAAATCACGAAAATCTTAGAACAGCTGGCATTCAGGCCTACAAAGTTGTCTGGGAGCTCACGATACAAAACATTTCTGACATTTATTACAAAACGACAATCAACTGAACGAGGTGTTTCTGTAGTTTCCTGTAGCCCCTGTTTTGCTAAATTTCTCAGCTGATACATTACCATTTTAAAAGCTACACGGACACCTGTTTCTACCGTTCTTGCGTGCTGCATCTTCTCATGACATATATCGATATTCAACAGTTGGATTCAATTAGCCCACAGGCGTTTTAAATAATGAACAATACAGCTGTCATGTCTCCATGCACTTCCACAGGTTGCTGCCACCGGCCATCACAAAACAAAGAGTTCTTTCGTGCAGTAAAAGAACAGAACAGCTGGGATGCCCTAATTCAAACGTTCGGGTCTGTCAATGATTGAATCACTTCTTAATCGATGAAATCTTAAACTATTTAACGACACTGGTTCGAATCTAAATATTACAGGCGTCGAATGTAAAGAGACTATAATCAGGAATAGTGAATAGAAAAGATTTGGAACGAAGCACGTGCGAAGTGAGGAAAACAACGAAAAATTCTAATCGGGATACTCGATAAACCAGCTGAAATTCATATTCTTGAATGTTTAAAATTTAGGTACGGAGGGATGCCGGTACAACAATCCGCTCGCGGTAGTCACGGCATGCCAAATACAAGCAATGCCTAAGCCGTTTCGTATCATTTCATGGGTAGCGTACTCCGACCTGTTGAATCTGAAGTGAATGCTCTTTGAATGGGGAATCAGTGGACTGCTGTATATCTCCCGTGAAAATAAGTGCAGAAATAATGTAAATAACATGTATGACCCAAGCATGCGACAGAATGGCGACGTAACCAAGAGGCAGCTTAAAATGTTACGTGCCTTAAATTGAGTACAAACTAGGATCGGCTTAAGTTATAGGCCAATGACAAATTCTAACGAAATATAAAAATAATCTGGATGAAAATATCCGCTAGGTAGCCACAGGATAAGTACTCTGCAGCTGCTACATAAATAGGGTTACTAACAACAAGGGGAGGAGCGTGAAACACGCATGAGAAACATAAGAAATAAATATAAAAATTTGCTTGAGAAACATCGAGAACAGACGCCACTTGTAAGTTCTTGGCATATATGGGAGGAATGAGCTAAATCTTACATCTTAGTAAAATAAGGTCTCAAGTGCTTAGCTTGATTGACCTGGATGACAAAAGACAAAACGGAGGACTATCGGACAGATGACGATGAAGTTTAGGAGATCATAAAAGGTCGGATTTTGTTCAACACACTAGCGACTGTGAACTTTAAAGGAAGAGTTACACCCTCGAACCAGTCCGTCGCATATTTAATGCTAAATATTATTATGATAAAATTGAATAACAGGTATTATCTCAGAACGAATGGGAGGGAAAACGAAGGGACCCCCACCCAGGATTCTTTTTTTTTAAGTCAACGTTTCACAGAAATATAATTATCTACAAATACAAGTAAAGGATAGCACATCACAAAAAATATATATTTGCTGGAAATTGTACGAAGACATGACGCATTTTCAAGGGAATGTATGTCATGCAAGATATCGAAAATATTAAAGACCATGACGTTAATCTAAAAATTCTTTTGACCTAGCGAAACTTGTTCATGATAAGCGTATTTAAAGTAATGAATATATTTTAAAGTATTTCTAAAATATTACAGCTGATATTGTCCGATCCAGAGGAAAATCAAACGTTTCCGGTAATCTAACTAAAATGTCTAAATAAAGACTTTCAGGAAGATTTTTTTAATCTTATACCAAGCTATTACAACTCGTACATAACGACATGGGAATCGGAAAAGTGATGGTAATGTGGCGCCCTCGCACTTCTTTCCGATGTCAAATTTCGTAACCAGTTCTTCCAGAGGGACCACACCGCGACATTGTTGCAATACGCGAACGTATAGTTTTGATGCAACCAGGCCCTAACCATATCGTGATCTGAAGTTTCTGCAGATATGGCAAAGTGAATTTTGAATATAGTTACGAAATTCTATCGGAAAATACCGCATTCCTTCTCCAGTGCTAACTCCAATTTTTCAGTACTTATGACGACACTTGTAACGCTCAGTAAATCAATGATTTTTAAACAATGTTGTCAGGCTGTACGGGGATTGGAGCTGTCAAAATTATAGTATCCTGGGGTATTAGGCACACGTGTAGAATAATGTCTGTTCCTACGCCTATGAAGAATGTGCTACCTCCACTTTCAGGATGTTTGAAAATTTTTTTTTACGAGTGGATGCTGAAGTAATTAGGAACAGGAAATTGGTCGATTACGTAAGACGACTGTGTGACCAATCAGAGCTACGGAAAGGGAAGTCTTCGTCACAGTCAGTTTTGTATACGCGTGATCCATATTGACTCAACCTGACTATGGATACGGCAAGTTGCTAAAGAACGGCACTAGGAACTTCTTATACTAAACTGTATAACAAAATTAAATTAGAAATAGTGGAGCATTATTCCATGTATCAGCTTCATCTTAAAACTGTAATGTTAATTTTAATCTTTCACAGACCGCTTCGATCATCTCCCCTTAGGTCTAAAACCACGTGTCTTCATAAATCTGCGTCGGTTCCTCCGAAAACAAACACGACTGGACCATAACGACTTACAGTAAATAATGTGGTTAGTTGCTTGTTAACCTCCCGCGACCAAGCACATAAAATGTTACGAAGACGCCTTCGGTCAAAACTTTGCCTATTGTAACCTCAATAAACCTCACAGCCACATCTGTATATAAAGAAATTTACAATCACAGTTTCACAATCCAAATAATCTAGTGGTTCTGTTCTACGTATTCAATCTGTCTAACACCGTTAGGCCAGTGAATATTCAATAGCTCTGAAAAGAACTTCTTCCACTGATTCAAAATATCGCGAAAAACTGCAAGCAGATCATCAGTCGAGTTATTTCTGGGTTGGTCACAATTCCCATATTCACTTCTGCCTTTGTACTATCTATAATATGTTTTTTCTTAGTGTTTTTTTAAAACTGATTGTTCTTGTCTTCCTGGCGTTCTCATTCTTGCTCCTGAAATTCCTATTGGTCTCGCCTCTTACATCCTTCAGAACGTCTCCACTATTCGCTTCGGTTAGGCAACTACTGCCATTTAATCAACTTCCTTATATGTATTAGTTTCGAGAATTCTTCGTCAAAACATGGTTTGTCCGTAAAAATCTATGTTCATTTTGACAGCAGTTTCAATTTTGTCTCTAACACTTCTCCGAGCCTCACTTATGTCCACATAAACATCCACGTTTTCCAAAACGGCATATCAGTTTCAGATTTTGAATTGGGACTGTTGCTGAACCTGCACGTCATTATCTTCTCGAAACAGAATTTCTTAATATCAAATATTTATATTTCTCACTTATTTACTGAAAGTCTCACCCTAAAATTTTAATCATCAATATCATCTTCTGCTCGTCTAAGGGATCATATCAAGTATGCGCTTTAAATGATGTCTTCAGTAAGCCAAGACATCTTCAGTATGACTGTTTGATCTTCCCACCAGTCTAAGTGTGTCTATGCAAGTCGTAGTATGGGAAAATTGTACTATTATGCTTTCTTATGCGATGGACGGTCGACCAGACAGTAAGTTTACGTGGCGCATTCTTGGAGGCTACAAATTTACAGAAGACCGCCAGTTGGAAACAGTTGTTTAGACGAAGACTAATAACCAGAAAACGGATTTCTATCATCATGTAATACAAGAGATCGTCCTACGATACGAGATACGTCAACTGTGGCCGGGACAATGTGGAAAAATAGTAGGATAGGGGTAAAATTAAATATACTGCTGGAAATAAGGACTACAATATGTGTGTGTGTGTGTGTGTGAACTTATTTTCACACTGACCCTGCCATTTACCAAATTAATGACAAATGCTAAAGAGCACAAAATGTTAGTTGGTTGACAGCTGTGCGATAAATATTATTGTGCAGTGGAACATGGCCATGTGTTAACAGTTCGTCAGAACTGTAGGAGAAGCAGTGTTCAGATAAAAAAGAAGGAAAACCGATAAAGAGCGACAATAGCACGTGGAGGCCGAAGATAGAAATGAAACAGTGGCTAACTTAGCTCGCGCCTACAGGACTTGCTAGCTAAATGATAGATGAGAATTTGGAGGTGAGAGAACGCAGCGGCCTTGTGATGTGACCGTTATAACACTGACGTCGGACGTCACATCTTTAAATAAGCGCAGCGACCCACATCTCTAAACAAACAATTGTACTATAGCAGGCAAAAATTTCAACACACGGTTAAGTACAACTTCCCGTGCAAGAAACCAGCAACGGCTACATGTAATGTATAGAGAAGAACTCTTTTTAGACGCTTTCGTAGAATTGCGAAAAGCGACTATTAGTTACGTCATATCTGCCTGTCCGTCTGTCCGTCAGCATGGAAAAACTCCGCTCCCACTGGGACGATTTTCATGATATTTCATTGTCAGTATTTTTCTAAACTAAGTCGGAAAATTTCAAGTTCTTTAAATTCTCTCAAGAATAATGTTTACTTTAAGTGAATACCAATGTACCTTTAAGACAATAACTGGCTCTGTTTTTCTTGGAATGAGAATTGTTGCAGACTAAATTGTAGAGAAAATCAAAACACACATTTTATGTTCAACAACTTTTTTTCCGAAAATCAGGCCGTTTATGAGATAATGTGGAAAATATACTGTAGAGTCAGACAGACCGCAGACGACAATATAATCCAACGCGTGCGTTTTGCAAGCTAGATAAATAAGACTATAAACACGCACTCAGAAGATATAATACTTATTGCTTTTCCACGGAAAACTTGGTTAAGCAAAGGTGCCTCAACATTAGGTTACAGTACGTAGCCGTTAGTGTAATGATTGTTGGCACATACGGTAAACAGATATTTATAAATACGTATTTAGCTAATAAAACTGTGATCCTGCATTAGTAAAATATTTCCAGAGTTGAGATTTTCTTGGCAATCACAGGACGAGTCATTTATAAATAAAAATAATCCCTCTCCAGTCAGGGCGGTGACAGGCGGATCGCATTCGGGAACTGCATGCTACATGTCAGCTCAATATATCCTCGTTTCACGTATAGGAAATTAAAGATCAAAATATAGGCACTCGAGACAATAATTTTCCTTTTAAAAGTTATGTGTGTGAAACATGTCTCACACTCTGAGGGACGAAACTTTTTAGGCGTATTTTGGGAATGAATTTCTGAGGAAAATATTTGGACTTAGAGAGGAACGATACCACTTTGAAGGCCTGGGTGTACATTGGGAATGTTAGATAGAAATTGAAGAAATAGGACAAAGAAAAATAAATTTAATTCGTCTGGTTTAGGACAGAGATCACTGAAGGACTGTCGTGAAGTGCTAAACAAGAAGTTGGAAAAGAGAAGGGTGAAAAATAACGATTGTCTTCCTAAGACTGTATTAAGAAAGACATATCAGAAGATTTATTTAACTTCCATATGGTATTGCGTCAGACTGTCAGCCGGTCCACACATTCAGTACGGCAAGCTCCCGCTTTGGGAGCGCGAGTTAAATGTGGCAATATTCGATGAACGTGCACAATTCTAGCAGCTGTAACGAATGCACCCACCTTACAATGTCGCTAAAAGAAGCAAGGTGCTAAGTACGCAAACAAAGGCCAATCTGTCTACACACTAAATGCATACTTATACACTACCGAACACAACAAATATTACAGCGTGCATCGAGTCTGAATCGACCGACTACACTGAGTTGTGTGTGCACATGGATGTATAAAATATCTGTGATGAGACCATTATATAGAAGATTGAAGATAATGTATCCCATCACACTTGGCATCATTCACTCTGTGGACTTTGTCCGTCTTCACATGTCTAAAATAAAATACGTTTTTTTTTTCAATTTTTATTTTAAACACGAGATGATGGACGAAGTCCAAAACACTGGGAATTTCAAAACTGTTGAGCGTGCTGAGTCAGCTGGGCCTGCAAGATCAGGGCCGGCTTAATAAATGGGCGAAATGGGCTGAAGAAGACACCAAACCAACTTTAGATTGTCGTAAAAAACCCCTGTCTTTTGTTCTTTTTAAAACTAAGAGGTGTAAAATATAAATAGTGCAATGCTCTTTGTGGGTTTTAAACTTTACGGTCCCTTTTCCGCGTGCGTTCCTGGTTTTTAATAAACACTGTACTTTAACAAATTCAAGTGATCAGCAAGAAGATTATATCTGCTCTTTCATGCACACGGATTTGTGAGATCATTTCAGTAAAACACACAAACTCATTGCCAGCTTAATATAAGCGAATGCGGCAGCAGCGCCTTGCGACTTGTTTGGACTTTGTAACCCTTTCGTGTGATGACAGTTTGAATGGAACTAATGTCGACTAATAGCAAACAAAATTATGGTAGGTGATAAACTGGAGCGGATCAACAAAGTAAACAGTACGCACCCACGGTCAGAAGTGCATAAAGTGTAAACTAAAATCAGAACAAACCGAGGTTAATTCTCCATGGTAGATGGGATTTTGGAAACTTCATAGTAGGTAGGTTTCACCCTTTTTACAGGCCATGAAAGCCCTTAGGATGAGTAGAGGTATAGCTTTACTCTTTCTAGGACCTCGGCAGTAGATGGGAGTGGGGGGATCAGCCTCACGCCCCAGCTGTCTGTACTCCTTGGAAAGACCCGGTACCCATTTTACAGGAGGCTGGGTGGGCTCGAGGGCCGGCCTGGACGGGCGGAAAATCTCATCCCCACCGGGATTCGATCCCAGACCGTCCAGCCCGTAGTCAGTCGCTATACCGACTGAGCTACTCGGCCCACAAGCTTCATAGTTACTTAGATAATTATTGCCTTGAAGCATAGTGATTACTTTACATTCCATCAGGTTTCACAATTACATTTATACATTCTGCCCAAACGGTGTACTTCAGTGATTCTTATGTCTCTCAGAACAATAAGCAATTATTTTCCTAGACAGAAACAACCTACTGTTTTTTTTACAACCGGGATGGTGTGTGTTCACTGTGCGGTACGAACTGAATCTTTAAATAAAATTTAAGTTAACTCTGTACTGAAAGGGTTACCGAATCTCCTGATTTTTATATACTGCAAACATTTTTTACCATATTCACAAACAACCACCAACTGATTCTGCACCGAGCCAGCTAAATTAAGCCCATACCCTCACACAAATTTTTCTCTGTGTCCACTTCAATAGGATTTTTGCCTTCAATGCCTCCTATTCACGTAACTTCTCTAACATTCGGATCTTCCTATTAAAGCCTTTTATACATACACCACATCCCTCCATGTTTGCAACATGTTTCACTCTTTTTCTTTTAATCACGTTAAAATATTTGGTGAAAAGTGCAAATTACAAACATCGCAATTATCCGGTCTTTTAGGTTTTTAGGCGCTTTCGCAAAAATTTGGAAAAGTGATTATTAGCTTCGCCATGTCTGTCCGTCTGTCCTCACGGAACAACTCAGCTCCCACTGGATGGATTTTTACGAAATTTGATATTTGAGGATTTTTCGAATATCTGTCGGGAAAAGTCCAGTTTCATTAAAATCGGATTAGAATAAAGAGTACTTTACACGAAGACCAATGTACATTTTTATCATATCTTGCTTAGACTGAGAAAGCTTTCAAAAGAAAGTTGTAGAGAAACTCGAAACACACATTTTGAGTTCGGTAACTTTTTTTTTTTTTTTTAAACTGTGCCGTTTATGAAATAATGTGGAAAAATATTGTATAGCGGGGCAGGCCACACAAGACAATGTGGCGCATGCGTATTGCATGCTGCATACCCAAGGCTACATTATACACAAATTGTGTAACACTCACTGCTTTTCCATTGCAACAATGGTTGCACGACCGCGCCTCAATGTCACGCTGTACGTACAGTGTCTTTCTTACTGTCTTTCAGGTCCAGTTTTATCCCCAGCACCCTTTCTTAGACACCATCAAGGTTCGCTCTTCCATCACGATGAAAGCAAATATTGACAGACGGGCATGATGTTAAATAACATACAAACAACGAAACAAATTGGTGCTTAAACGCAAGGCTCCACGACTGTAAAATAAGTGTCCTCCGTGGTATTATTAGCTTGGCAGTTGCTGATATGCAACGTTTTGTGTATTGGCCGTGCTATAAACACGGTTAGAACTGACCCAGAAAGCTCTGTCTAAGAAACTGCTACGGTCTAAAGCTTGGTCTTCATCACATGACCGTTTTCAGGCGCGTTCACAAAATTACGAAAAGCGACTGTTAGGTCCGTCATGTTTGTTCGCCCGTCCACATGGAATAACTCAACTCCGACTGAGTGGATTTTCATGAAATTTGAATATTTTTCGAAAATCTGTCGAGAGAATTCAAGTTTCATTAAAATCTGACAATAACAGAGGGTTCTTTACATGACGACCAATATATATTTTTGATACGTCGCTCAGTTCTTCTTACAGTGAAAAATGTTGGAGACAAACGCTGTAGAGAAACTCGAAACACATTGTACGCTCAATAACTTCAGTTTTTAATCTTGCCGCTTTGGAGATAACGTGGAAAAAAATGTTGTAGAAAGGGCCTAGCCACAGATAACAACATAACGCCTGCGCATTGCATGCAGGATACCTAAGGCTACAAATAAACACACAGGTTGTGTAATACTCATTGCCTTTCCAATACAACATAGGTTGCACGCATGTGCTTCAGTGTTACGCTATACGCACATTGCCTGTCTTGTTACACAACTCACAGTGTGTTGTGACAAAAGATCACCACACCATGAACAAACGCAAGTTATGGAGTCGCAATCTGATCCACCTTTTTCATGAAACAGCCAGATATTACGGTATTCTGCGATGTGATGCGGGGTAGCTTGATAGACAGTTACTTCTCCCTGATGATTAAGGCAATATGATCATCCGATCATCCAAAATGTTGATCCCCATCAATTCGAGTACACAGTGTTATGTACGAGAAGAGTGGTTGGCACACATAAGTACAGTCGAACCCGGTTATAACGACATAAGTTTGTACGACAGCTCGTTTATAGCGTCAGATATTCTGCGGTACCAATTAATTCCGGAGTGTTAACCATAATATCATAGTCCTCGGTTAGAAAAACAACCGTTTATAGTGACACAATATATACAGCCACTCTCAGGACGATATAACCGAGTTCGCCTGTATATGCAGCCACAGGTTCATGTACACATCGCGTTAAAGTGATTCTATCTGTCAGATAAACCTGCTTAGTGTAGACACAGCTAGGGCCTGTATTCAGACTAAACAGTTCTTTGTGATCTCTCCTGTTATTATTCCCTCGGAATTAGAGCAAGAAGATAAAATTGCATGCTTCACGATCAGTCTTCGCTGTACGATCCCTGATTAATGAAACACTTTTGCACATGAGGGGAAAGGAAATCCGCTGTGCACAATGCAGCAAAAGAACGGTCATGCATAGCAATTTCATAACGTTTCTCGCGGCCCACATCTCACAAAAACAGTGCGAAAACTCTTACTGATGCTGACAATTTTAGTCTTTCCCTTTGAAAGTCAGTATTCGATTTTTCGCACATAACATGGCGCATTTCAACTCCACACTACACCGGTGTCGTAAACGGCTCGCATTTTGTGGCAGCGTAAGGCATGACTTGGCGAACGTTTGTTTATAATAGAAGGACCAGTCAGTAACTGAAGTCACTAGAGTGATGGTGCGAAGTTAAAGCTCTACGAAAATGTGGCTTTAACCTTTAGGCACCTTGCATCCTATATATAGGACAGACATACTGCTATTCCCCAGAATGCGCTTTTAATATATTTAGTCAACAAATAAATTATTTAATTATTTTTTTTAGACTTTCACCATCTTCCTCCATAAAATGTCGTGTATTTCCTAATGTTACCCTTCTTGGTTCATAAAATATTCACATTGTACATAAATGGTGTGCTAAACTGTAAATGTCCAGCTCCAGGGCCAAAGGGTTAATAATATCCACTATCAGACGAAATAAAGAAAACAGAAGACTCACACGAAAGTACTAATATATATATTTTTTTTCACAGAGCCTACTGATAATCAAAGAGACAACATTTAAAAGGTAATGCTGTTTATAGCGCCTTGAGGTCCCACCTTCCAATATGGTAGTTTCTCTATAAACGTTATTGACTTTCTACCAAGATTCTCCTTAGTGTTAGCCATAACGCCTGCGACTCGACGATTAGATTACCCCCTTTACGTATGTACCGGACATGTAGCCGATCATTTTTTAGTACAGTTGTTACTTCGGATTGCTGGCGTCAGTTACGGGCGGTTCATGGCATGCATTGTAAGTTAATCTGTCAGCGTATATTCGGGACCGTTGGCGATAGGAAGGAGGGGAGAGATTTAAATGAGAAAACGTTAGGAGCTGATAACGGACGCT
>Ga0123355_10016664_pt1 | contig 11594 bp, 3 predicted proteins | sample TergutEmb28metaG_3_FD_89872 | JGI IMG/M metagenome (GOLD analysis project Ga0123355, IMG submission 89872) | Embiratermes neotenicus P1 segment gut microbial communities from Petit-Saut dam, French Guiana - Emb289 P1 | ecosystem: Host-associated > Arthropoda: Insects > Digestive system > Gut ...
AAAATGGCCTTGTAAAAACGTCCCTTTGGGGACGGGGGTGGACGGTTTCGCTTTTTTTTCTTTCCCGCCCGGTCCCCCCCCCACCTTCACCCCCCAGGTCCCCCCCCCCCCCCCCTGTGTCCCATACCCTTCATTATTCGCTGTCCAACCTACGTAAACGTCCAGCCACGTTCATGACAGGTAGCTGTACGGGTCTCATACAGTGTTATGAGCTCCTGACGATGTGTGAAATACCATCCGAAACATGTTGAGGAGTTGACAGATTTAAATAAACTGTATTCTGTTGCATCCTGTCAGATAATTATTGCCATAAGAGACGGAATTTTGCGTTCATAACAGTGACTTGGCTATGAACTGGATGACAAAAGAACTGTGCTTCCGAAATTCGAATTCTCACAGCAGCAAGTGCTTTTTCTCATGTCCAAAATATCCGTCCTTCTCTGAAAGTCCATTCAGCGTCCATTTAAATTGGTACCAGGTTTCGTCACCAGACGCAAATCGGCGGGGCGTAAGATTCACTACCCACCTCCAACTAGTGCCAAGGTTAAGAATGCGTGGAGCTAAGCTTTTACTCCCCCCCATGTCTCTTCATGACATGGGCTGAGATAAATTTTTTCTTCAGGTTCTCCTCAGGACAGTGCTAGAATACGAGACTACCTGAAGAGAAGAAACCCCACTCATTATTTTTACTACCGACTCAATTTAAAATTCCTAGGCCTCATCACACATTTCGTTCTACTTCAGCAATTACAAGTAACAAAGATGGCACAGTGGTTCTAAACAAATAAATATTTACAGAAGTAAGAAAAATTTAAGCGCTAGTGGAAAATTGAATGCGTGTGGAATACGGAGACAGAAGTTACCGTTCTTCACATTTGCAGGTAGTTGTAACGACACTCGGATTATGTAGTTCTGTCTCACTTTTACAATTACAAACACCGTAGTAACGATATTTATAAAACAGCAATATTTCTGAAGCCTTTTAAGGCATGGAAACCGAAGCGGTAATTTCTTTGTTCCAGTCCAAACGAAGACGTTCTTTCAAATAAAAACGTTTTATGTAACCTAAAATAACCCAGAAATTAAATCATGTAAGCTGAGTAGGTAACGATTTTAAAGAATGTATGAAATCATTACCCTTGAATTTGCCTGTAAGACTGAAAGTCAGTCGGTGGCTTAACACTTTAAATGCCGAAATACACGTAAATACCATCTGCCATTTGCTGGCATTATTAGGAACTCACCATATTCTCCACGTTAGCAGGATAAGGGTTAAACCTAGGAGGTTGTTAACTATTACGCCAGACGCATTATCACTGAGCCACAGTTCCCTGTTTGTGGTGTTTTGAGTACTGAAATTACAATTAAAGGAGAGAGATGTGTACTTGCAGACCGGATACTGCTGGCTGTAGATATGAACCCCATCACAGTCTCTTGATTACAGTGACGAAATTTGGAGATCCATAACAATTAATTCTTTCACCAGCCAAATAAGTTACCTACCAACTTCTTTAGGAACAAATTTCATCATCATCATCATCATCATCATCATCATGTTCCTGAAGGGTTACGCGTGTTTCTTGTTCCTTGATCCTCAAGATGAAGTTGGTCCCTCCATCTCTTAGGGGGTCAAAGGCCGACCTGGTCTCAGGGGTTGTACAAATGCTGATATGTAAAACCCATAAATCCTGAGAAAACCAGCCGCCACAACAATGGCGGCTCTGTCGGCAAATCCTACTCCCACGTTCACGAAGGCTAAGGCCACGTGACCCCTGGGCAATGCAGCTAAAATTGCAGCAGACGGGAGAGGGTGCAGACGAAACTCCAGCGCTTTAAAACTGGGCCCATGCAGCTAAGGGAGCACACCGCTACAGTAAAGCATGCAAGTCTAGAGGCATCAAGGTGGCAGCCCCACCACTCGACTCACCCTGCGACGGGCCGGTAACCTATCCAGGGGACACCAAGATACTCGTAAAATCCTCAAAAGGAAGAAGCGTACTGACACTCAATACGACAACAAGGCCAGGTTTGACGGACAAAGATTTGGTAAACTAAAAGTAGGAACAAACTTATTAAACAAAAATCAGTCACACAAAAAAGTACACAGTTAGTCACTGCACAACTGTAATGGGGCATTTGTAGTTTGCAGATACATAAATAAAGTAGAGTGTATGTTCTTGTCTAACACAACTTATTTTATTTGATGGTAGAGGTGTATTTACATTACTGCCTGAGGTACAACTACATGTTTCGGCTCTTAACAATAGCCATCTTCAGGTTGTACAAGAATCCTTAGAAAGTAGTTAGTAGTAGATCTTGTGCCCACCTCATCTCCCACATCCCCACTATATACAGCCCATATTAAATCTTGTATAACTACTTTCTAAGGATTCATGTACAACTTGAAGATGGCTATTGTTAAGAGCCGAAACATGTAGTTGTACCTCAGGTAGTAATGTAAATACACCTCTAACATCAAATAAAATAAGTTGTGTTAGACAAGAACATACACTCTACTCTAATTAGTTTATTGAACACAACGGGGATGACGAACCTTATGATTGCAGATACATGTTTCGACTACTCCAAAGTGACCATCATCAGGCTGTATATCTGAAGTGTAAGAAGGAACTTATATTACATTACAGAATCTAAGACAGAAGTTATACAAATATAATGCTAGGATTTATTGTTTACAGCCTGATGAAATTTGAGTTAATTGAAGCAGCCGATAAATGTAGCTACAATTTACTGTTGCACCATTAAAGGTGTGCATTGACGGATTATAGCCTTTTATTGTGTAGTTTAGAACACAACGGGAATGACACATTTTTAAAAAATCGAAACAGTTATTATGATTTTGATTAATTCAATTAAGCAAAGATAATAATCCTTTGACCGCAATGTCACTGGGACCGTCATGTATACTTTAGGTAACTGACTACTTCACTGACAATATGCCACCACCAGTGGGCACTGAACTAAGCTGATCCGCTTTCTCTGGGATTCTCTTCGTATAGCCTCTTCAAAATTGAATTTGCTTAAAGAGACTTCCCCATAAAAATCTACAAATTCTGTTTGATTGCAAACTCTAGGCACAGGATCAATTCATAACATCTCTCCAGATTTCAGCTTAATTTTACTGCGTAACATACGTAGGTCCACATCATAAATCCCACCCCTACTTTTTTTAATCTCCAGTACTGTAGATTCCATATACCTCCCGTATCAATTTGTTCCCACAAATGTTAAATGAATGTTCCTCCTTCATAGAAGGAGACCACATTTCAGACCCGTACAAAATAAATGACAATACACATCTGTTTTTTACACCAACTAAAATTGCCGGGAAATCGGCGCTCATTTGTGAGAAGGGCACAGATTTTTATTGTGTGCGATTTTTTTAAGTTTCCAGGATGGTGACTGCAAAACCTGCTGTTCTCTCTTGTTGCGACTTCTTGCAATTCTGTAGATGGAAAGAGAACTTTTATGTCTTGAACACAGGAACAACAGGCTATTATGTTTCAGCCAGTCCATATATTGGCATATTTAACCTGGAGAAATTACAAATTAGTAATTTGAACATTCGTACCGTGCATCTTGATATTATTAAAGTTTTTTTATTCACCAACTGATGCACTAGTGAGCTATCATAAAAACAATATTAAAATTTACGTTAAAATTTGCATTCAAGCGGCTCCGACATGTTTCGGTGCAGTCACACCATCATCAGGGAGCGCATTAATGCACTCCCTGATGATGGTGTGACTGCACCGAAACATGTCGGAGCCGCTTGAATGCAAATTGTAACGTAAATTTTAATATTGTTTTTATGACAGCTCACTAGTGCATCAGTTGGTGAATAAATAAAACGTTGATAATACAAATTAGTAATTTAATTACTCTTGGTTTGTGCTACAACGCTTTTGAAAACCCTTTAAATGTGGTGCTGTAATTCTAGAATTATAAATTAAAGCGGATATTGAAGGAAGTGACACTCGCCGAATTTAAATAATGTCGCCCCTCTTTATCATCATACAAGTAGTGTTTGCCGATCCAAGTCACCGCGCGTTCTAAGACGTGGGTCAGCAGTCTCTCGCTTGCTAGGATCGCGGGTTCGAATCCCACTTTTGGCATGGATATGTTGTGTCTCCTGTGAGTGGGTGTGTGTTTTCAGGTAAAGGTCTCCGCGACGATCCGGTCCCTCATCCAGAGGAGTCATTGATCCGGCCAAGAAAGAAAGAACTATTGTTTGTAAATTTTAACAAAAAATTCTACTTCGAAATGGAATTGTTTCCGATCTGTTGCTTCACAATGTATTATATATAATATTGCTCAATAATAATATGATTTGAGTTACGACTTCAGTTTTGGATTTTAATGATTTTATTTCTTTGCACGTCCCAAAAATGATCAGTATAGTTATGTCATTTTAATTCTATCAGTATTTTTTTTTAGGTCAAAACTGTTTGGAACTGATCTCATATCTCCATTCGGCCTTTTACTTGGTGGCAGTAGTTCGTCGCCTAACAAGAAGGTGGGTACGCTACGAACTTGCGCCTGGGGAGCACCCAGTTAGGGTATCAAACCTGCCGCCGGCCTCGCAGACTCATTTGAGTGCATTTCCTCAATATTTCCATAGCGAAATGATACCACCGATTAGCACAGAGCCTTGTCAGGCACGTTCGCATAGTTGCGAAAGGCGCCCGATAGATTTGCCTGCCCGTCTGTCTATTAGTACGTCTGTCCGCATCTATCAGCGAGGTTCGACTGGACGGAATTCCATGAAATTTTATATTGGAGACTAGCATGAGAATCTGTCGAGAAGTTACAAATGTGGCGGCAATCAGACGAAGTATTAGTCACTTCACATAAAGACCGACGTACGAGTAGGTCTTGCTGTCGGCAACATTCAAGTGCCACACAAGCGATTTCTTCGAGTGATATCGTATCAGGCTGTTGTAAAAACTGAGTAGGAATAAGTATTATTTGAACGCGTCACAGCGTTACATCACACCTACATATTCCTCTTTGTTCTTGTATAATCTTAAGCGCATTATCATTCAGGTTCACCTTTGCAACTCGTCAACGCTTCAAAATTTAGAGAGTTGAAGAATGTCGTTAAATAATGTATGAATCTTACTCATGCCTCTTACTCATTCCCAAGCTAAATCACCAGACATGTTGAGGTTTAAAAACTCAGTACGACGTTTTCGTACTCGTATGTCTGCCCATGCTCTTGGTTTATACAGTCTTAGTGTACTTGTTTGTATAATTTGGTACTGAACATGCGTGTTAAGCACTTGGTCTATGGAGCTGCGTACAGATTCTTACATCACCAGGTTTTATAGTCTCTGAATGCAAAGCTGTGCGGGTTTGCACATGGAACACAGGGGACAAGTAGAAAGACGATGAGAATAAGGAGGAGGAGAAATATATAAACGAAGAAAAAGAACCGCAAGCTGGGGAAGAAATATTCAAGTGGAGTGTAAGACTGAGGTACAATAGACAAAGGGAAGAGGAGTGAATTTTTCGAGTAATGTAGGAAAATAAGGGAGCAGAGGAAGACAACAAGAAGCGACAAAGCAAGAACAAGGAGAAATTAATAGTAAATAGAGGAATGAAGTAAAGTAGAAGGAAATGGGAAAAATGAAGAACGAGAATACGACGAGAAAACGTACTATGTTCATGCGACCGTACTTATTTTACAAAACGAAAGAATTGTCACTATAAGGAAAATTCAGCTCTTTCCTTCATTAAAAGGAAAGTTAAGAAAGTTTAGAGAGATCACCTTGCTGTGTGTGTGTGTGTGTGTGTGTGTGTGCCCTCCATTTCATATTCTGAAGCAATCGATTTTTACGCAACTTGGTACTTGAGTTATACCATTAGAGTCTACCCCAAATATAATTTCTGATTTCCTACAGTCCGTAATAACAATACGTTTGACGCACGAATTTGCGGAATGGGTGAGACAGTGACTTTACTTACTTCAGGGATTTGAAATGATATAATGGTACTATAGTTTGAAAATATCCAAATTTAGGTAAGGCAGTATTTTGTGGAATTCAAAATTGTGCCGCCAGTTGTCAAAACTTGTTTCACCTTTCATTTGACAATTATGATTAATGAACTATTGGGTTCACAGCTGATATTTGGTAAGAGGTATACACCATGAACCTATCTACACAAACTACGAAACTGTACTTACATTGTGGGCGCCATGCAAGCGCATGGTTGACAAGTCGTTAATAATTTCGGCACTAGTTGGAGGCGAATGACGAGCTTCATGAACTGGCCTCTTTATCCCGGAAAAAGTACCCAACGCATGCATTCAACAGAAAGTGGAGTGGACTCCAGGGTGGTCGGGGAGCTTTGAAGTCGTCAAACACCCCTTTTCCCTGCAGGGATTTCGTCGATTATCCAGCCTATAGATTGGCTGCTCCTCCGACTGAACTGTTGTGGCTTTATCTACACGTAATGTGTGTCTCTTATTACTCAGCATACGACGCACACCTAGCCACTGCTCCACAACACATTCCCACACCACATGATATGCTGCCACAACATCTCGTTTGCAAATACGAATTGAATTGTGAATACTGTATTATGACTTTAGCAAGGAACAAAGCTCCCTGATGACGATCTGACAAGATCGAAACATATCGGAGTGTTTTAAAGTGTTTTAAAAGTGTTTTATGTGAAATTATATGTGCATTCGTTGGTTGATAAATTGAAGTGTAAAATATCGTTTGTAAAGGGAATATTTTAAACATAAAGGAAATACCTAATTTTAATTTATATACGAAAAATTTAACGACATAATTTATGTTCGGGTGATCAGTTCTTCATTAAAATAAAATAAAACCACGACAGTAATTTGGGCAATAGAGCTACCAGTCAAGAAATCTATGCAAAAGTTGAGCTTCACGATGTCTGACAAGATATGTTTAATCCTGACGACGACTTTCCAAAAGGAATAGCTACTACTTGCACATATGTGTACATAGGTTTCTGTATGATTCTTGAAGCGTTTTTGCATTAAGAACGAATGTCCACGCGAAGGCAGACCAGCGTCTCGAATTGGGGGAAATTGTCAATAGAACAACGGTGAGCGAGTTGGAACGAATCACGACACCAGAATTACCGAGAATTCGATGCAAGATTTGGAAAGAGAACTTCAAAAGCCTCCTGTTTATACACGGTTTTTTGATAACAATAAACATCGAGGTCTGGGTAACGGTGAGGACTCGGAGAGGCGACAATAAGGTGTTTACAAATGTATTTACTTTCCCATTCTACTGCTAATCGCAGTCTATTTAATTTGGCAATATTTGCGTCAAAGACATCTAAGAATTTATTACAAAAAAACAAAGAAGTGTATATGAAAATGTGTGAACTTATTACATTAATTACTGTAAACTTCCTACATGTTTCGGTCACCTTTTGTGGCTATCTTCAGGGAGGTGACCGATACATTTACAACGATTAATGTAATAATATTTTGGTTTTATTCTCAGAGTGAAGCGTCAGTTCATGAGCGTGAAATATTTAAAATCAACATAAAAGAATATTCGAAAAATGTTACATAGTAAAGGTAAAGCAGTCCCGTTACAGGCCTGTAGTGACCCAGAGGGTTCCAGGAAGTTAAGGTTCCCAGATTTCATGACAACGGCATAGGATGGCGGTAAGGTTGTCAGCCTTAGGCAGCGGCCGCCTTTACCCCCAAGAAATACTCCTGATACTCATTTCTGTTAGAGGATGAGTCGACCCCAGGGCCGCAGTGCGATCGGAAGGATTTTATGTCAATGAAAAATTCCAATGACACCAGCTGGGATCGAACCAGCGATATTCCGATTTGTAGCACAGCACCTTAACCACTGTGCTACCGCGGTCCCCATATGTTACATCGTAGGAGTTTTAAATGCACTTACTTGCACGAAAGTTAAATTGGACCCGGGGTAGCACATTTGGCACAGTGAATGGAATATGGGCTGGACAATCGAAAAATAGCAGTGCGATTCCTGAAAGAGAAGCGGGGGTTTCTTTTCTCCAAGTCCTCCAAACCTAAACTTGGCTCCACCCGACCTGCTCTTCGTCGGAAACCTGGACCTCTTTCCTAGGAGTTGAAAACACTGAGGTGTGGAGACGGCCGCTTTCTTTCTCCAGTGTCCAAGTGGACAATAATTAAAAGGACACTACTTAAAAGCGCTGTCAAATTCAAAGATTATACGGAGTCTGTGAGAGAAAATGATTTGCTACGAAGCACTGTTGGACGGTGCTGGAAGGAAGACGCCAGAGTACTCGCAAATTCTCGAAGCAAAACAAAATCCCTCATGGAAGGGTCTGAGATCGAAAACGAACCTCCGTCGTGAAAGTCCGGCTTGTAACCACCTTAGCGACGGCAAGACCCAGAATTAGTGGAGTTTTACCATCAAAATGTTATCTAATTTATATATAACTTTGTTATTTTCAATAACCTGCTTTCTATTTCAAATATTAAGACAGAAATACTAAATTTGTTTTATTCTAAAACTTCTTGTAACCTGATCGGTTTGCACGAAGGTACTGAGGAAGCATAGTGTAATTAAATTTTGCCCTGAAGATGGAGGAGACACTTTCATTCCAAACTTCGACAATCACTTAACAGATTGCACGCCATCACAACCCAAAAGTTGACATTATGAGTCTTCAAAAGCCGTAGAAAATTTAAATCATAAAATAAATATTACATCCTTCAAGGCAAAAGGACATTCATATCTGAATATGCAGTACCTAAGAAACTACATCTGAAACACTTTTTTTCCGTCCTGTGCAACGGAATGTACAATAATTTGAGAGATTCGAGGTTCTGGCACCGGTGTTGTTGAAGGATCAACTGCGCTGGGATCTTATTCCCTGCCGACAGGGTGTGATATTCCAGAAAATTTCTATGTTCAGATAACAACATGCTTTTGGTCAGTAACTGGCCAAGTCGTGCAATATAACACGACGTTTCAACATCGCTTATAAAAAGGCTTGCTACTGTATCCCATCATAAGCCAAATTCATCTACGTACTTCGCCCAGCAATTTATTTGTATAACATCGACATGATATCCTACTCTTCAAAACAAAGAAGGTTTTTGGACATATTTCTGAAAAAAAAAATTGCATGCATTCCTCCCCCCTCACAGTCATATTAAAGGGGTTTCTGTCTATTTTTGATAAAATGTAACAAATTTATTGTGTTGTAAAGATGACAAAAGTAATAACAAAGCAATGACAATGAAAAATTAGGTTGTAACCCACACCGATTTTGATTACAGAGGAATGTATTTTTGTTCACCCTGTCGAAGAGATTCAGAGCACAAATTTCTGTTCTTCGGTTACATTCCTCATTTTGAGTTGATGCTAACAAGGCTTGTTTTTATATCGCCACTCGAGAATAAAAACTGCTGCATCTAACTGACCCCCCAGCGAGTTCTTTCTAACTTTTATTTAGTTATGGAACATTTCCTCGTGATTTAATTCCTTCAATAGACTCAAGAAACAAAGGGATAGCCAGAACCAGTGGGCGATATCAAAATTGATACTAAAGTGCCCTTAAAATAGTCAAGTAGTTTCAATGAAAAGCAACACTAAATTTACTATTATTCGCTATATTTTAGTTAGAGTATTAGTCCAGCTAAACCATGTGACTTGCGCGGCAAGGAAATAGCATTGGAAGCGTAAGAATGTGTCTACATATTATGCAAACGTGCCAATTCATACCTCACAGAAAACACAATGTGTCAATGAAGAGGTGAAATCTGATCACTTCTCTTCAAAAAAAAAAAAAAGCTGTTTATTCTTAAAATCAGACGATATACGTGACTATACTCTCTGGAGTAGCGAAAAGCTTCTGAATGTAGAAAAAGTGAAATAAAGTGAAATGTCAACTTGATGCAACTAGGTAATTTTATTGATGTATTCTTAGCTCGACATGTTTCGGGTACATTCGCCCATCATCAGGAGCATTAGATGTTGAGTTGCAGCATATGGTTCTGCACCGAGTTTTTGGAAGGATGGTGGTCTTGAGAGCCGCTGCATCGCACGGCACCATCCGCACCGTACACACGACTTATGCAGCGTCTCTCAAGACCACCATCCTTCCAAAAACTCGGTGCAGAAAACCATATGCTGCAACTCAACATCTAATGCTCCTGATGATGGGCGTATGTACCCGAAACATGTCGAGCTAAGAACACACCAATAAAATTACCTTGTTGCAACAAGTTGGCATTCACTTTATTTCATGAGGAAGATGCACGGTCAAACAACCCTCAAGTAGAAAAAGTGGTTAAGTACAGTAACTACTGTCCTTCAAAGGCTTGACTGGGTGGTATTATACAAGAATGAGTTAATACTAAAAATAAAGCGTTTTTAGGGAAGAATGTCCGATGACGTAATCAACTGTAAAACAGAAAAAATTAATGTGTTACGAAAAATATAAACACAGGTTTCCAGATTTCTAGGATGGCTAGAACTTTATTTAGTAATCTGGGTCTGGTTTTTTTTTTTTTTTTGCCAACAAGAAACGAAGAAGATCATGTGATTCTGTGGGTTAAATAATACAACATAACAAACATTTTCCCAGTATTTCTATATTATTATTGTGCAAGAATATTAATAAAAGCGTAAGCTCTCGTATACTATTTTTAAGTAAACAAGATTTAAAAAAATTAATGTCCTTTAATAAGATTACAAAATTATTTGTTAGGAAAAATGCCCCTTAATTGTTATGTTGGAGATTATAAACTCAACAATAAACACGGCACAGGAAGGTAGTGCAAATTCGAAACCATAAAACACAACATTGAAAGCAAATAAACAGTAAATAAAAAAGCAGAGAGGAAGATACAGGCATCTGAAGTGAATATTCAGTAATAGCCGAAAATCAACTTATTCTTATCTTCTCTTTGAATATCATTTAATTTAATTTAATAATTTGATTTGACAATTTCTAATATAAACTAATGCAACATTCCGTGTCTAAAATAATTAAGTGTAACTATTTTCTCACGAACATATTTTCCTACTATATATATAACGGGTGAGAATGGTTACTGCTTCAAATTTATTTGAAGTATTTTGAATTATCCTTTTTATTCATAAACGGCGTGTCATTCCAGACAAGAACAGTATTCTCCAGTTGTCACAGTATATGCCGAAATTCCAACCATCCCTTTGTAATATTATTATTAAAAATGACTATTTACCTGGAACTAAGCAGCCGAAATGTAAATACAAAATTCATCTATCCAATGTTTCGTTTCAATCAATCGCAGACCTTTACTGTCACTTCTCTCTACACTTTCGCAATACAGTTTCTAACTATATAACAAATTTTCATCAGTTTTACAATGCTTAAAATTTAGTTTAAAGTGGTATAACATATGGTGAGGTAAATTCAGTCAGAACACAACTATAAATATGTGGCTAAACGATGGTGTTTATTAGCAATGGAAAAACTACATGTTTCGGCCTATAGCGGTCATCTTCAGGTTTTGACAACTTTCTTGCTAAAAGAATTTTATATAATATGCTTAAACCGTGTGGTGATGTTGAGATCTGATC
>Ga0123355_10016665_pt1 | contig 11594 bp, 11 predicted proteins | sample TergutEmb28metaG_3_FD_89872 | JGI IMG/M metagenome (GOLD analysis project Ga0123355, IMG submission 89872) | Embiratermes neotenicus P1 segment gut microbial communities from Petit-Saut dam, French Guiana - Emb289 P1 | ecosystem: Host-associated > Arthropoda: Insects > Digestive system > Gut ...
CAGTCTAGTCCCCAAGAACGCTCCACGCATTCCTGTATAACTGATCCAGAAGTCTATTCACAACCTGAAGATGGCCCACATATAGGGCCGAAACATGTCGTTATAATCCTCCTTGTAATACTAGAGGCAAATATATTTGTGTTCGACTGTAAGTATTAATACATCAAGCTCCTTACTAACCTGCCACGTATCTCTGTCCAAAGGCAGAATAATCGAAACCACTCCCTCCCGGCCTACTTCTCTCAGAACGAGTTTAATATTATCCTAGTTTCTCCATATGGTTTCTTTCATTCATGTTTTCCCGACGAAAACACAATGCATTTCCCCTCTCTCCCTCCCGTGCTACATGCCCCTGCCCATCTCATTTTTCTTGATATCATTGACTGAATAATATTTTACGAGTAGTACAAATAATTAAGCCTCTGATAATGCAAGCTTCTCCCGTCCCATCTTAAATTCGGTTGGAAATATTCCACCTTTCCGCCTCACATAAATAGAGTCGAGTCCAGTTATAACGACATCGGTTTATACGACACCTCGTCTATAACGTCAGATATACTGTGGCACCAATTAATTCCTCACTGTTAACAGTAACATTATATTCCTCGGTTATAACGACACAAAGTATTCAGTACCACTCATAACGTTACAGCCGTGTGTCCTCTATAAACCCACATATTACAACTCACAAAACTACAATATTTCGTGCTGTGCTGTACTGTGCTCTAGCGTGCGTAGAATTCGGTTCTGAACAAAAGCGAAGTAAGTACAACATATTTTAGAACAGTTATGACGAAATGCGGGCCCAACGGAGCGGAAGTAGCTTATTGCGAGACATCTTCAGCACTTACTGCTGCGACATCTCAGCGTACACACACACACACACACACACACACACACACACACACAGCCACGCTATACGAGCAGCCCCGTGTGTAACTTGATATGTCAGCACCAGTTCTGCAACTGACATAACTCGCTCCATCCACACGCACATACAGTCGATACGTGTCTGTAAAAACGGGTTGGAGAAAACGTGGCAGGGCGAGACGATGGCCTCTCTTGAAGTATTTCACACCACATCCGGGGAAATCGACGAAAAACCACAAGAGGACCGGTCTCCTGGCACAGGTTTAAAATGACCATATCGTTAACACAAATCAGCAATGCGAATCACCATGCCACAACCTACGGCACGGTTATTCACTTATTTATTAACAATTCATCCCCCCCCCCCCCAGCACGTGACAACAGTCCCCAGTGGGCCAGGGCCTACACAATATCGAAGCTTCACGATCACACACAACGACGCACCGCAGTCGGTAGAACTCCTCTGGACGGGCGATCGACCCGTCGCACAGACGTCTACCTGACAACACACAACACTCACAACAGACAGATATCCATGCCCCTGGACGGATTCGAAACCGCAATTCCAACAAGCGAGCGGCCGCAGACCGCAAGGCCAGTGGGATCGGCTTACGGTTCTTTCGCCGATACACGTAGGTATTTGAGCCTGAATGTGAGACAGTAGTAGCAGGGTGGAGACAATGCATAGTGAGAAGCTGTGTGCATCGTGACGTTCTGACGGTGGCACGGCATACCTACACTCATGAACTTTACAGACTTCCTACATCGTCAAATGTAACAGACCACGAAGGCCCAGAGGGAAGTACGGGTATAGCTCTACCCTTTTTTGAACCTCGTCGGGGATGGGTGGTCAACGCAACGCCCCGGCCGCTTTACCCTGGGCAATGAGCCAGTACCCATTGTAAAGGAGGCTGGGTGGGCCCCAGGGCTGGTCTGCACGGGTGCGGAAAATCTCGCCCCCACCGGACCTTTCATACCGTAGCGAGTCGCTATACCGACTGAGCTATCCCAGCCCACATCGACAAATGTATTAAAATTAGTAATTTTAATTCGAATACATGATGCGGTTAAACAGTCCATTTGTAGGTGATTTCATTATTTATATTCCTTACCGCATACAATTCGCGTGATCCAATCAAGGAGGATGAGATTGGCGGGGAATGTGGCACGTATGGGGACAAATGAAATACATAGCGTGCTGGTTGGGAAACCTGAAGGAAAGAGAACAATTGGAAGATCTAGAAGTAAATGAGAGAGTAATATTAAAATGGATCTTGAAGAAAGAGGATGGGAGGACGTGGACTGGACAAATCTGGCTCAGGCAGGGACAAGTGACTGTCTGTTCTTAACAAGACAGTGATCCTGTTTTTATCTTATTTATACCGTGCATATTCTTACAGTTAATATATCAACTAACATGTACACTTAATAAAACACAATTCATGACAAATATTAAACTGTTACATGTTTCGGCACCGAGGTGCCATCCTCAGGGATTTTTCAGAACAAAGGGACACTTACTTACTTACTTACTCCATGGTGCAGAGTCCCTCTTGAGAAGCTAACTGGTTTGCAGCTAGTCAAGAAATTCCCCGCATTTCACGGAACCCCAAGGTTCATTATCGCACTCACAAGTGTCCGCCACCTGTCTCTATCCTGGGCCAGCCCAATCCAGTCCATATACCCACATCCCACCTTCTGGAGATCCATCCTAATATTATCCACACATCTGCGCCTAGGTCTCCCTAGTGGTCTCCTTCCTTCCGGTTTCCCCACCAAGACCCTGTACACCCCCTCTCCTCACCCATAAGCGCCACATGCCCAGCCCATCTCATTCTTGAACAAAGGGATACAATACGCAAATCTGGCTACTGCATCGCCCTTACTGGAATGACTGAAATATTAAAACACATAATGGCCATAAGTATAAATTACAGTGTGGTGATATTAGCATTGTGACAGTGAGCTGTTCGGGTTGGCAGAGACCGCGCGAAGTAACTTTTTAACCGTAAAAGGGCCTAAGTGTCGAGAATCTGCTGTTGATGAATCGTGGCCGGTTGTCCTGTCGTGGTGGGCGTTTCTCGGCTGCGTCCATCCTGACAAACGCCGGAGCGGCACACCAGTAGCGACATTAGCTCCAAATTTCGCACTATTTCCGGCTCTTCATTACAGCCTGAAACATGACTGTTGGTGCGTTAGATCTGTGTACGAACTGCTGCCTGAGGAGCTGTTTGTTTGTTTGTTTGTCAGGAGAACCCACGTGTTCTGTGGAGCCCGAAGTTTCACTGTCTTTTAATTACAATCAGTACATTTCCCAACATATCCAATTAGCAAAATACAATTCATGACAAATTTTGATGTTTTGCTGACCATGCATCTCTGTATAATCTTAGTAATTAACCAAATTAATGCACAGATTCTTGTTTTGTAATAAGTTTATTATATGCCTCTACATGTTTCGAGCACTATATGCTCATCATCATGAGGTCAAAATTGTATTATACAGCATCTGGTATCATCACACCTGTAGGTGGCCGTCCGGTGCACTGGTTGAGATATTCCATTCTAACCAGTCCTCTCTCAATTTCGACCTCCTGGTGATGAGCACACAGTGCTCGAAACATGTACAGGCATATAATAAACTTATTACAAAACAAGAATTTGTGCATCAAGTTGGTTAATTACTAAGATTATACTGAGATCACGGTCAGCAAAACATAAAAATTTGTCATGAATTGTATTTTGCTAACTGCATACTGTTAACTACTCCATGGAGCAGAGTCCTTCTTGGGAAGCTAACCGGTTCTGCAGCTAGTCAAGAAATTCCCCGCACTTTATGGAACCTGAAAGTTCATCACCGTATTCACAAGTGCCCGCCATCTCGCCCTAACCTGAGCCAATTCCATCCAGTCTCCACCCTCTCCCACTTCCCGAAGATCCATCTTAATATTATCCTCCCATCTACGTCTGGGTCTCCCCAATGGTCTCTTTCCCTCAGATTTCCCCACTATTTTGCTAATTGAATATGTTGGGAAATGTACTGATTGTAATTAAAAGACAGTTAACCTTCGGGCTCCACAGAACACGTGGGTTCTCCTGACAAACAAACAAACAGCTCCTCATGCATCAGTTTGTATACAGATCTAACGCGCCAACAGTCATTTTTCAGGCTGTAATGAAGAGCCGGAAATAGTGCGAAATTTGGAGCTAATGTCGCTACTGGTGTGCCGCTCCGGCGTTTGTCAGGATGGACGCAGCCGAGAAACGCCCACCACGACAGCAGAACAACTGACCACGATTCATATACTGGAAATTCTCGACACTTAGGCCCTTTTACGGTTAAAGAGTTACTTCGCGCGGTCTCTGCCAACCGATGTCAATCAATCAGCACCGCTATCTACGAAGTCAACCGTTGAACTGGGCAACTAGCAGAGACAAGAGCTGCCTAAACCCTGGTCACGTGAGGCGACCTTCACAACGATTAATCACCAGCCGAGGTGTTCTTAGAACACAAGTGCACCGAGAAGTAGGTTTAATTTTGTTAGTTCGGTGTTTGTGCAAGGCAGCTCACGCCGCTGCAAAGAGCACCCAGAGTTGCTACAGCTCGGCAGAGAAGGGGTGTTCAGCGAACGACTCAGTAACCCCGCCTTTACTGGTAGCTGGAATAACGAATTAAGTCCATGGCACAAGGTCCCTGTACATAAGCCATTATTTCTTGCACTAACCCAGAAATTCCACTTATTTTATGGACCAATACGTCTCAACACCGTAACCGCTTCAAACCGCCGCTGGCCCTTATCGTCAGCCACGTCAATCCACTCCACGTCTTCCAATTTTATTGAAGATCCCATTTAATATTATCCCCCAATCTTTGCCTAGGTCTCAAAGACACGCCCACCAAAACGATGTATACTAATCACAACAACAGATTACAGCGATCACTTGAACATTAAAGGTATGTCCATGCGTATGGAGGGAGCAGAGTAATAACTCCATTCATTCTTAACGTCTGCGTTGGATGAAGGTAAGTGATCAACATCAACCTCCAACCGCTTTATCCCTGGGGGGAAAAAACCGGTAAATATTTAATGGGAGACTAGGTGGGCCTACAGATACGGAGGATTTGGAGAAGAAAATAATATCCTGTTCCTACCGGAATTCGAACCCCGAACCGTAAAGTTCGCAGCCTAGTAGCTACACCGACTAGCCTATCCCGGTTCCTGATCATAGTAACATTACGATTTATAAACAGAAGTGCAATAATGATGTCAACATACAGGCAGGCTTCGTTTGACGTCACCCCGGAACCGATGTTGCACGTAAACCCCAGTGAAAGGTAAAGTGACCCCGTTACATGCCCGGTGTGGCCCAGAGGGTGGGTAGAGTTATAGCTCTACTCTTCCATGGCCACGGCACCAGAAGGGGGTGAGTGGTCAGCAGCACGCCCCGGCCGCCCTCTACCCCCGGGAAAGACCCGGTATCCATTTTACAGGAGGCTCGGTAGGTCCCAGGGCCGGCCTGGACGGGCAGAAAATCTCGTTCCCACCAGGATTCGAACCCGGACCGTCCAGCCCGTAGTCAGTCGCTATACCGACTGAGCTACCGGGCCCACAATTAAATCCCAGTACATTTTATTAACCACTCGACCGACACTGGCCTGACTTTTTAGCTGACAGCTGGCGAAATTTCCAATGGCCAGACTCTCTGGTCTTTTTGTTATGGAAAAACCTTGCCGTTTTAAACAACTGGGGCTTCCTGTCATTATATTACATCAACCCTGATACTCCTACACAGTAGCGCACTAACCCCACAATCTTCCAGGCACTTGAGATTTGACAAGCAACAGTGAGCAGAAACTGGTAACCCCACAGTTCTGAAGCAACACATTCCGTATTCTTCAGTACTAAAGGCAAGTGGCCACCAGTTCCTACGGTCCATCCAGCCGCATATCCAACAGCTACCAAGAGCCCTTTGACAAGACACAAAGTGGCTAGAGCACAAAGCTAACCAGTTCTCTCCACCAAGTGCTACATTAAAAGCATGTGAAGATATATCTGACACTCATCCATACACATTAATGACATGGTGCTTAAATTAAGCAAGCATAGTCACAAGCAAGTCAACTCAACTTTCAAAGTACATACAGTGCGAACAAGACACAATGGTTAGCCGAACGTCTGCAGAACACAAACAACTACAACTTCTAAAACTGCCTCCACCATCCCACTTTATGGTCAACCAGCCAGAAAATTACATGGGTCTTCAAGTACTGCTCTATGGGGATACATGACAAAAAATAATGCCCCTAAATGGCAAAAACAGAGGTTGTGAATAAATCAAACGTCTCACTAATAACAAAAGGTCAAATCCCTAGGCTGGTTAGTCTGACATTTCTCAGAGTTACCTTTAAATACACACCAGAAATTTTCAAACAGACAAGAGATGTAAGGTTTGGAAGAGAAATGTCAGAGTACCATGCCAGTGGCACTTTGACCAATTCTGGCAGCAATCACTTACTTTCACTGAAGCATATCACAGTTCATTACACAGCAACTTCACTGCTACGGTTACCAAGCTGTACTATGATTCCTCTAATTATATAACTCCCAACACAAATGTAATTTTCCTTTTATTTGCCTACATATTTTCCTGAGATAACAGCTCTAAAATTAATCTGCTTCATACTTCCTTACTGCATGGTGCAGAGTCCTTCTTGAGAAGCTAACTGGTTTGCAGCTAGTCAAGAAATTCCCCGCATTTCACCGAACCCGAAGGTTCATTACCGCACTCACAAGCATCCGCCACCTGTCTCTATCCTGGGCCAGCCCAATCCATTCCATATACTCACATCCCACCTCCTGGAGATCCATTCTAATATTATCCACCCATCTATGCCTAGGTCTCCCCAGTGGTCTCCTTCCCTCCAGTTTCCCCAACAAGACCCTATACACCCCCTCTCCTCATCCATATGCGCCACATCCCCAGCCCATCTCATTCTTCTCGATTTTATCACCCGCACAATATTGGGTGAGGAGTACAAATCATTTAGCTCCTCGTTATGCAGTCTCCTCCATTAAAACAGTTTTGTTACCTGCCATGCTTCAACAAAAACAGCAAAGAACTTGCTAAAAATAAGGAAAGAAGTTGGTTCTGACTTGCATGTCTATATGTGTAACAGATGGTACACACCAGACTTCCATGTACTCACCATTGACATGTAAGTATTTATCTTCCCACAGCACTAAGGCTTGTAATGTCGTAGACGTAATCTGTGTCATGTGTCTGCAACTCGAAGGTGACACCTGTCTTCACATCAACATTCACTGAAAATTGTATGAGTTAGCCAGATACTTGTCAAGGAGTCCCCAAGAGATGGAAATAACTGAGCATGATACCAGGGCTACAGGATGGTCCAAAAACTCCCTGCTGTAGCGCAATAAACATTCCCAAGTCCAGCTGTCAGTACACACCCACCAATTATCACATCTTTAGACCCCATAAGAAGCTGGCTGACAACTGATTTGCATCAGATGCAAATGTGAAGCAAGCCATCACCTCTTTTCTACAGGCACTGCACATGAACTTCTTTTATGCTGGGATACAAGCCTTGGTGGCACAGTGAGAAAAATGCTTACATGTCATTAGTAACTGTGGCAGTCTGACGTGTACCACCTGCTAACCATGTGCCACATATACAGTGAAGTTGGAGTAAAACTCTCAGTTTCATATTTCATAGTACCTGTGTTTCATTTTTTAAACCTTTCTTGCACGTTACCTTTAGACACTTCTTCAGTGTCACAGTAAGTTCTAGGCACATCAGCATAACAGCAGAATATCTACTCAAATCAGGACAGCAAAATCACTGTCTGTCCATCTGTATGCACATAATTTACAAACCACTTTAATGGATGACCAATAATTTTTGATCAGAGAATTTCATTACAAATTGTCCAGCTATTTTAACATTCACTTACATCAGACAATTTAATGACCCCTCTACATAGACACCTACATGTTTCTGGGCATACGACTGTTAAAATTCCTGCTCTGTGCATGCAATTTAATGTCGCACTTTTGACACAAACATGTTACAAAAATTAAATAACACTTCATAACATTTAACTTCAGTGTGTCAAAAATGGCTGTCTGGTGTCGCAAATATTTTGTTTTCCCTGTATACTAGCAACGGTGCTACAAAACAGGATGGTACACACACCGCACATTAACTGTAGTGCTGCTGCTAAGATATTGGGAATCCCAGACCAATATGAAGCACAGATCAATACAGGAATGAACACACTACAAAACACTGTACTCTACTGGTCAACATAATTTTAATATACACACGACACACAGTGTAAGGCAATAAACAACAAACAATCACACTGGACCAGTAAGGCCAACAGTTTTTAGAATTGGAATTCAAGTAGCTTCATATTGTACAAATAATTTTTTTTACTTGAACCCCCGTATGCATGTCTTATGGATGAAAGAAACCCCTGAAGATGACCTAGTTTGGGTCAAAATATGCAGGGGGAATGATGATGATGTGTTAATGATGAATAAACAACAGTACAAACAGCACATGTTTATTTAAGTTCTCAGCTTATAAAATGTATAAAATACAACACATAACAAAAACACATGCACAAAGGGACATTAAAATTGAAATGTGCCCCAAATGTGAGGGAGTGGGAATTAAAAGATCATATACCAAGCATTCAAAAGTTTATTGGCTTGTGGTAAACAAAGTTCAATTGAGTATGATATACAACAGTCAACACTCAGAACTTAAGGGTATAATTTTATTGCCTTTGTTTCTTTTTGTGGAAACTCTCATTTCCTTCACTAGTACTCTTTCTCTTATGTCTTTCACCACTGTCTTTAATCCTTTGTCTGCTAATCTTGATTCCATTTACGGATCTCTCCTCTCTCTTCCTTGTTTCATCCTTGCAAGGCTTATACTTAGCATTGTTCCTCTCTACATTCACCCCAGCAAACCTTTTGCAATCTCTGTCAGATGAGCTGACACTGCTTGCTGAATAATGTTGCTGCTTCTCTGCAGAAACTGATGCACTGTTGTGACCTGCAAAATCTATACTTCTACCCAGAACTTTTTCCAGGATTCTTTTAGGTACGTCTGAATCACTGCTCAAACAAGAAGGTTCCTTCCTCCCTGCCACATTTTTATAATGCCTTTCTCTTTTCTTCTCTTTATCTTTCTTCGTTCGTTTTTTCAGTTTATGTAATTTCCTTTCTTTTTCAGATTCTTCGCTATCTGAACTACTTTCATCACTGTCACTATCTTTTAGTTTCCGCTTTGACCTCTTTTTCTTCATCTTCTTATTTGATTTGCTGATTTTGTCCTTCTTCTCCAGTTTCTCAAGTTTCCTAACAAAATATTAAAACAATTAGCACACCAATTTCAAACAAACAATAATTCAATAAAACATTCACAAGTGACCTAAAATTTATATACAAAGCTGCCTTTATAAAAGTGCCAAACAATGTGTTGCTGAGAATTACTAGTGCTGAAACATAAAGAAATGGAAATGATGCATTACCTACACGAGCTGAAATATATGGCTGCGTGATGGCCACAGATGAACCAAAAATATTTGGTTGGCAACGAATTTATCTAGATACAAGTTGTCTGGCGTGTGCTACTGTGGGCAAGTAATTACACAACATTTCAGAGCATCGAGTCCCTTTAACTTCAGGATCAAGTGGTCCAGGTAGGACAGCTGAGCAGATAACTACTGTGTGTGACAACACAGGCATTGCCATATTGGGTAGCGGATGGCCGGACAGGGCAGTACACCAACAGATGTGGTAGTGGGATGGGCCTCAGTGTATCAGCCAACAAGTTGAGAGTGACAGTCAAGATGCAGAAAAAACAAATAACCTTCCCCTGAAACCCCCCACCCCCCAAGCCAGTTAACCAAGGCCAACTCCCACTACCACCACAACCATCTTACCACCTTCTCTTCATCCACTACCCACATCAACCATAACTGTATAACACACAACTTTCCTGTAGGCCTGTTCTTCTTGGACCACTTAACCCAGATTATGAAGGCACACAATCTTTTGAAACCTCTGGCATTATTTTCACAATGAATGTCACATCCCAGAAGATCTGTATCTTCAGCAACAGCACTATAATAACCTCAAATTTTGCAATGAATTTATCATTTGGCACTCAGGGTTGGATGTGGGTGTTCTGGCAGTTTCATACAGTTACATTCAATAACACACTGGACAGAACATTTGCTCTCCCTCAGACTCAGTCTTTTAACGGCATCTTATGTCCACCATGTAGGTGTTCAGAACAGTAAAACAACATGAAAAAATTAATCTTAAATGCTGAGTAAGGGCACAAACCACAGCAACACAAACATTTTCAAGCCCTGATCATTCACAACATCCTGATCGAAGAAGAGCCAGTACTGCAGCGAAGCTACCGCTTACCTAAGCAGCCTTCGTTTCTGTTTCACAGACAAGGACTTCAAGAATTCTATTTCAGACCGCTTCGCCTTTTCATCTTCATCTTCACTTGGTATAAGGTCCTTTAAGGAAGCAAACACAAAGAAGTTAGATGTCTGTTTCTTCTTCCTCCACCAAATTACAGAGTTCATCCCGACTTGAGAGGACAACTAGTCTACAAATTACGCACACTTTATGGAAGCTAAAGGTTCTTTAGTGGGGAATGCAAACTTGTAATGCAAACTTTTGTGTCTGTATTCCTTTAAATACTGCATTGTTTAATACCAAGATGTTAACAGATGGCAGCGTACACTGTATAACCTATGCCAAACGAATCAGCAACAGCATACAACACGGAAACTGAACAGTCACCACAACTCCAACTCTCCCTTCCTCCACCATCAGAGCTACTGCACAGCCTGCACGCTCTTCACCCACATCGCTTTTAACATTCCTTTGTAGTGCAGACCCCTGGGAAGTCCTTTTCCTTGTGCTATGATGAATATAACAGTGCCACTGCCAGCTTCAAACAATCTCCTGATCACTGCCAATTTACCTCACTTGGGTTGTAACATAATATTTGTATATGCTGACACAGTAACAAACTATATAATAGCCCACCTGATTGTGAGAAAATCTGACATGCTGCTGGATACTGAGTGCACTCCTCTTCATAGCCAGACCATCCTCTCTCATCTGCTGAACAAGTAGCAGTGGATCCAGCTGAGGTCCTGTCTGATCAGAACTCGATGCCTGATTATACATTGGACACTCCTTATCTGAAAGGGAGGAACCAGTCATATGACTCAGCCAAAATGCTGGTTCTCACAGCAGTGAACATCCAGATAAGCCTTGTGGTATATGGCACTGTATGGCATGATAAATACATATGTACCAACTCATCAAATGTAGAGGTATGTTGACAGAGCACGTTCATTGGAAAGGTTGGTACCTATCTACCATGGTAAACAGTGTCACACACCAGAAGACCATAAAATTCAGTTCCATGTAGGTCTGAATGATTGTATCATCTCACTTTCACATCTGAACAACACACTGGCAAAAATAGACATGCAAAATTTTCAGATATCTTTCAGTTTAACAACAGCAACTAGTGCACAACTGGACATGGAAATACGAAATTCTGTACAGATTGTTACAAACAGCCTGAGAAATAATGTATGAAATACTGTTTACAAGTACACAATTATAAGTGTGGTAGCTATATGTAACCTTGA
>Ga0123355_10016666_pt1 | contig 11593 bp, 8 predicted proteins | sample TergutEmb28metaG_3_FD_89872 | JGI IMG/M metagenome (GOLD analysis project Ga0123355, IMG submission 89872) | Embiratermes neotenicus P1 segment gut microbial communities from Petit-Saut dam, French Guiana - Emb289 P1 | ecosystem: Host-associated > Arthropoda: Insects > Digestive system > Gut ...
GCTCCTGATGATGGACGTATTAATGTCCGAAACATGTTGAGCATAGAAGAAGTGAAATAAAACTTAATAAATTGTGACATCAAGTTGGTCTCTTATTCTTCAACTATCACAATGATGCACGGTACAATATATATAAGATTTACATTTATACAGTTAGGCTGGACGTTACCTCCTCCGTTTTTCGTTTACTACTTTTCGACTATATGGGAGATGGCCCAAGGTCTTCGGACAACAAAAGTAATTTGAACAGCAAAAGGTAAGAATGCTGGAAAATGCGTTGTTAATTTGTGTTGTATATGGTATTAAAATCTGAGTAACTGAAACGTTGATTACCTCAGATACATTCTTAAGTATGAGCCGTGCGATGTACATAAGCTGCTAGTCGACAATATAAACTAGGCAGATGTTCTAAATCTTTTAATTTCTCCCGGCATTATGCAGTATTGCAACGTGAAGAGTAGAGACTAAAACTCTTATCAGGCTCGTAGCGTCGCAACTTCGGCTGCAAAGATGGCCACTTGTGGCGGACTGGTCACCAAACAAGACTGTCCTACCCAGAAAGCATTGCAGAGGAAGTCTGAGTAAGGAACAGAGTTGGATACAAATAGGTAGAACGTTCATCAGTTTGTTCATTCAATTGTTCGTGTAATTAAGGTCGTGCTAGTATAGTGTTCCGACGGCTCGCTATTTAATTTCTGGTCTTTCGAATTTCATTTTGCCTTTCGCATTGTATTTGGTTTTCTTGTCAGCATTTCATCTGTTTATTTGCGAAACAATTACGGTGAATGATTAACATGCTTCCACTAATAAATATTAGAATATTTTAGAATAATTTGTGGAGTTTCAAAGATTTGAAGCAGTCTTAAAGGCAGCAGTGGGCAACTTAGTGCTTATGTCAGAATCGTCCTTCCTACATTTCAAACCAGCGGATTAAAGGCTGTTGAATTAGTTTGAAGTTGGTAACTATTCTGTTATTATTTGGCGAAATAATCGAGGATCTGTAAGTTGTGAGTTTCTTTGGATCCAGTTTTAGACGCCGCTTTCCCTCCCCTCCCCTCCCCCTCCCCCCTCCAGTGGCTCGCCTGATCACGCCGGTTTCACCGAATTGGGGCTGTCTTTTCTTTGTTGTCTGACCGCCTGCCTCCTCTTATTGAAGATTATGCTGTCAATCTGAACGTAATCAGTTGGAAAAAACTTGATATTGGTGGCGTGCTAGAATGTAGCGACAAGTTTTATTCTTCTTTATCAACCAAATGCACAATATCAAACACATATGCATAGTAAAGGCATTTTATGTTTGTGGTTCCATGCATCGCTGATCTATATTAATAATTGTCCAACGAGATGCAACACAAAGCAGTCTATTTATTATTCTGCAAGTTTACTCTGCATGTTTCGGGTGTCAACCACACCCATCATCAGGAATACACAAAACTGTAACTACAGCTTCCGGTACTATGCAGCTACCTCCCTTCAACGTGGCCAAGTTAGCTTGGCCACGTTGGACACCCGAAACATGTAGAGTGAACTTGCAGAATAATAAATAGACTGCTTTGTGTTGTATCTCGTTGGACAGTTATTAATATAGTAAAGACAATTCTCCGACATGTCTCGGTACATATATGCCATCCTCAGAGAGCACGGTTTGCCAGTGTTAAAAGCAGCAACAAATGGTGAAATAATATTTAAAAGTTTTCATAAACTCTAGAATGATCTGCAGTTAATATCAGTTTATAGACGATGTGTATGTACGGTTAAAATCTTATAAATAAAATATAGTTAAAACATTTCTTATACCGTAGATATAGTTTGTACATAATAAAATTACAACGATTGTAGTTGTAATGATATTGTGCATTCGGTTAGTTTAATAAACAAATACATTGCTATGAAATGCACGGAATGAACAACTTTAATTTTTTTTTTTTTGACATTGTAGTCCGTCATTTAATTGGCGTAAGTGTACTTTCAAACTCAGTTCGTTAAATAAGTCGAGACCTTTCAGGCACAAATCAGTTAGGCAGTTACCACTACATGCTGCGTGATAAGTGCAGTTCTCAGCCATTTCGCGGCGGAAGCCTGAAATCGCGGACCAATGAAGCCAGTACTTTGTGGTGCTGTATAGGTTTGTGACAGTGGCTGATTTATTGTGTAACAATAAATTGTGGCATAATAATTTGATATATTCTTCACTGTTGTGTACGAAGCATCAGTACGAATGAAGAGAAAAGAAGTACTCGGTATCATTAACATTCTGGCTCTGTTCAGTCGCGTCCTCACTCTTGCATATTTCTTCTCGGGTGGATAATTGTACGAGAAGACTGATAAGGTGGCAATGGGATCTCCAGAATCTCCCGTTATTGCTAACTTCTTTATGGAAGTTTTGGAGGAGAGGGCTTTAAAAAAATTCCCCATAAGTCTTTATTCATTCCGGTATGTGAATGACGCCTTTGTTATTTGGCCACATGGATCAGAGAAGTTGGGCAGGCTGTTGGACTGCCTAAGTGGCCCTCATAGAAATATCCATTTCACCATGCAAACGGAGAAAGACAGTCACCTTCCTTTCTCAACATCGATAGCTACAGGAGACCGGACGGCTTTCTGGGGTCTGCCGAAATCCTACCTATATAAACGTCTGCCTGTACCCCAGATTACACCACCATCCTTCCAGCATGAAAGCGGTTCTAGCTAACTGGGTGCACCGGCGCAGGGTTTTGTGCGACTAGGAGAGCCTCCATGATGAGTTAGACCATTCTCAGAGACAATGGGCACAGCCAGAGGAAGATGCAGTGTGCTCATAATGCACCTGCAGTGACCCCTCAGCCCATTGAGAAGCCCACTTCAGCTGACCTCCTGCCAGACGACACTCAGACGCATTAGCAGAATGCTGACCAAGCGCAGCATTGTTGTTTTAATATCTACGTTCATTGTGCATATGACAGGGACTTATGGCTGTGAACGCTGTAAGAAATCCGCAACAGGCGGCGAGATTGAGAGGTTGAAATTATGATCAGAAGGAATCACTTACTGAGAAGGCAGACTTGTCCGTCAAGGGTCCTACTTGATTTCGAGTGTTAATACTCCCGTCTCTACCAATCGAGTTACTTCAAGTGAACTATGGGACAGAACCTTACATGATTCTGCCAAAACACCACTGCGTTTGATAACGATATTTTGAAAATACCTACAAACCTGCCAAGGTGAATATTCAGGCTGCGAATTTACTCATATTGCATCCGCACAGAAGTGAGTGTATTATGATACGTACGTTTTCACAGAGAAGTGACCCATTCTTTGCTTACACAGTGACTGCTTCTGTGAGCACGAGGTAGGAAATATTGGGGGTCATTGAGCTCATTCCATACCCACATCAAGTGGATGCCTTCCAGGATATTCCCCAGGAAGCAGGAGATTACACCCACACACTATACCCCAACAGGAACCACGTAGGCGGTTGGTAGATATCGAATAGTGTTCGTCTTCAGTGGGATATATAACCCTTTTTCCTTCTCCGTCTACGGGCAGTTCTTGGTTTGTACGTAACAAACAGGCACAATGTTCATATTTAGAAATGAAAACCCGGATCCCTAATTGAAAACAGCGAGTTCCTTGTGTGCATTTTATTGTTATTTGCTTCATATTCTTACACAATCTCTGGGTCTAATAATTCTCCGGTTTTTGTGGAACTAGAGTTTGATTACCATTTTTAAATATTATCCATATTCCGTATTGTCAGACGAGTCACCATAATAAGATACGATAATATACAAGAATTTGTTAAACCTCCTACATGTTTCGGCCTTTTCCGGCGATCTTCAGGGACATATTCAACAAAGAAAAATACAGTAATGGTTAGGTATGTCGTAGAAGTACAATAATATACTTGAGGATTGTTTGACCGTGCATCTTCCTCATGAAATAAAGTGAAATGACAACTTGATGCAACTAGGTAATTTTATTGATGTATTCTTAGCTCGACATGTTTCGGGTACATACGCCCATCACCAGGAGCATTAGATGTTGAGATGGTTTTCTGCGCCGAGTTTTTGGATGGGTGGTGGTCTTAAGAACCGCTGCGTAGGTCGTGTTTTCGGTGCGGATGGTGCCGTCGCACACATTCAAAAACTCGGTGCAGAAAACCATATGCTACAACTGAACATCGAATGCTCCTGATGATGGGCTTATGTACCCGAAACATGTCGAGCTAAGAATACATCAATAAAATTACCTAGTTGCATATGGTTGGCATTTCATTTTATTTTATTACAAAATATAGTTTGAAAACAAATATTCAAATGGTTAAAAATATTTAAAAATCATAGTACAGAATTCATATCTTAACAGTTGATATCTGAATTGCTAAAAAAGTTCTATTACAGAAATTCACCTTCGTTTTCAGGGATATGTCGCTGTTTGTGCTGTGGTTGTTTCTGTCATTGCATTGGAGAATCCATCAAGTCCGACGCCTTGTATCTGTGCATGAATGCCCCTTGTATCACGTAATAGGAATACGCTGGTTGATGATTCGTGTACTGGCACGCAGCGGTGCACATTGCAGAGTTTCAGTGGCAGCATAATTAACTGCAAAGACTGATAGGCTGCCAGATGTAAGCGGGGCAACATCGACTGCGATCATGCCGCCGATAGGGAGAATTGAATGTCACTCAGTCCTTAGTTCGCGTATACACATGTGATGAGTCATACCAACAATACATTAAAACTAAGAACAGATTATGTAGCGCTCAACCTGAGAACTTTGAACATGTCCCAAACGAAACATTTACATTACGTAATTTCAAACTTATTCTGTCCCATTATTGTCATAATCACATGAATTGTTATTGCATGTGCACTGTTAGGGGTTCTTTGTTTTTGACATTATCTGGAATAAGAATTTTAATATGTTAGGTTAATGTTTTGTTCCCATCAGTTTTAAGGTACTTAAAGTATAATTTGTAAATCGGTGCTAATTTTTAATCTTTGGTTAAATGTACGTTTCCAACATTCGGTTGACTTTAAGAGCTTCGAAAAAAATTTCACGTGGTTGTATTTTCGTTGTTAATAATGATAATTCCATGTCCGTGGTAAATTTATGGCCACTTAATTTGTGTCTGATATCAACTTCACGCCCCGACCGCTTTATCTCTGAATAAGACGTCCCCAGAACTCATTAAATAAGAGGATACTTGGGCTTTAGAGCATTTGTGGACGCTTTGAAGAAAAGACAATTGTATTGTCCGTGCTAGGAATCGAACCTTGACTCCTTAGTTGTCCATCCGTTCGAAACGCCGACTACTGCATCCTGGATCCCAAATTGATGCTTGGATAGTCTCACAAGCACAGCAGTCATGCTGTTCTCAATTCCAAGGGTAAGGTAGCCACGGTGACCCATGACCTCTATTTTCCTGACAAGTCCCTAACGTCGATCGTAGGTTGCTTGAATTGGAGGTCCCAGATGAGACAGTTCAGCCCATTTACAGATTAAACAAATTTAGCACAGCCTTTCGTTCTGTTGGATTTATGCCTGAATGATGTGGTTGAGTTGTGCGTGAATAGTCTTGCAGTCTGCTGGTACATGATGGCTGTACTAAGGATTTATTTTTTTGAAAACCTGAAGGAATTTTTATGATGTTCTATTTACGTTAGTGTAATATTTGTCCCGTTCCTTGCATTAGTGTCATTCTCTAAGCACAAAACTTTATGCCATAATCATCATCATCATCATCATCATCATAATCCTCAGCCTAATTATTATGATTATCGTGATTGTATAAGTCTAAATCCACGGTTACAAACGTGTTAACCTATCTAGATGGAATCTCTCCTTTAGTTGCTTCTCAGCCTCCATTAGACACTATGTATTTTCATCTTAGCAGTGCATTTGGATTTCTTCCGCTTTCTGTTTGTTTGAAAAAATAAAACTTAGCCCTTTTGCCTTTTACGACAGTTTCATCAGCCAGTTTCGCAACTACTTAACTAATCGTCAATCATCTATGAAAATTTCTGGAATATTTTATTTAAGGTTTGCAGCTTTTTCCGGAGTCCCTCAAGGATCTGCCCTGGGGTCCCTCCTATATGATATTTTTATTAATTATATTTGCAGTGCTTTTAAATTTTGTAGCTGGCGTTTTGCTGATGATATCAAAATCTTTCGTGTTATTAATTCAGCTGATGATTGCACACTTTATGTTATCTGATACTGATTGTATACATGGTTGGTGTACTGCTAACGTTATGAAACGGAACACTGGTAAAAAGAGGGGCACGTGACTTGAAAATTGGAAAAATAAATCCTGTCCAACATGTGAACAGGCTTTGTAAGTTTTGGTCTATTCGGACTGACACTATCAAACATTTTGTGGCCGTAATACATTCAAAATTATGCTTACATTAGCATGTTGGATATTTTTCCTCAATCAATTAAATTATTAGGTCTATTTCGAAATATAATATATTGTTTTCTGCACTTGATAGTTTATTGATTTTGCGCTTTACTTTAAAGAGACCCAAGCTTCAGCACGCTTCATTTGCTTGAAATTCAAGTACTTTTCAGGTACCAAAAAGCTTGAACGTATCTCGCGGGAATTTGTATTATTTTGTCAAAATCATTCCCCCCCCCATGAAAGTTTTAGTTATGACGACCACTTCAGCGTCTAAAGTTCCACACCCTTCAGATGAGAAAATAGTACCCCAGTGCTCTGCTCTTTATTAATATTTAGAGTTGTTTAAAAATTATCCTTCCATTTTGAACAACACTGGGCTACATGTTCCAGTTCGTAATGTTAAAGATTCCCCCACGTTTTATGTTACCCACAATATGTGCGAAAGCAGCAAACTCTGTCTCCAGAGATGTAGACATATTAAAAAAGAACTTACTGCTCTTCTCAAACAAGTTTCACATTAAGTGACTAATTGCTCACTTAGTGCTGAATCTTGTCTTTGTATTAGAATTTTATTTGAGCTTGTAATTATTTTAGTAGTGTGCTGAGTCGGTACTCACACCTGACGTCTGTTTCTTGTTTTGTCCTTATTTTGTTTGTGTAATTGTGTCTTACCTGTGTGTCTATTTATTTATTCTTGTTGGTTTTTCAGTTTTCTTGCGCTGTTAAGCCGGCACTTTAATAAATTGAGCTGAATTATTTATAATCAAGTTCATCCTGTAACATACCATCAAGGCACAAAGGGGGAGTAGAGGTATAGCTCTACTCTTTCTTTAACCTAGGCGCTAGCTGTTCTTTGGTGGTTAACTCCACGCCCGATCGCTTTCCACTCGGTAACGACCCGATTCTGATTTTGTACGAAGCTGGATGGGCCTCAGGGCCGGTCTGAACGGGTGCAGAAAACCTCGCCACCACCGAAATTGGATCCCCGGACCCTCCATCTCGTAGCGAGTCGCTATACCGACTACGCTGTTTGTCATCTTCATCGTCGTCATCGTAATCGGCTGACGAAACTTATGATACCAATAGATTCGAAATTTATTTCAAAGCAAATAAAATCAGGAATATTGTTACATCTGCAGTATAGTTCACCTTGAGCCAGAGCACTGCATGCCGAGGCGGACTAGCGTTAGACACAGCCACGTGAAAACCTGCCCCTCCGCCCCGCTCAGTCCACGGACGTTCTTACGTTCGCCTTCTGTGCGGTTGCTGTTCGCAGTTATCGTCAGAAAAGGGAAATATTCCTTCTTTGGGGTTACAATAGTCTCATTATTTTATTATCTTTGTTAACAGAAAGTATTTCTCTTTCTTATGGTAAAAAGTTAAGTTCACCCTAGTACAGGCCATGAAGGCCCATGTGGGGAGTGGAGGTATAGCCATACTCTTTCTTTAACCTCGGCGCTAGATGTTGGTGAGTCGTCAACGCCACGTCTCGGCCACTTTACTCGCAGGGATAACTCGGTACCCCTTGTGTAGGAGGCTGGGTGGGCCCCAGGGGTGGTCTACACGGGTGCGGAAAATGTCGCCCCCCATCGGAAATCGAACCCCGGAACGCCCAGGCCGTATCGAGTCGCTGTACCGACTACGCTATCCCGGCCCACTTTACATATGGTACTCTTTCCTTTTATGTTTTTTAGGGGTTCGGAGCGAACGGTGAAGAAGTGCGCGAGTTTTCACGACTTGTATTAAGAGGGCTTCATTTAGGACTCTCTGTTACAAATACACGGTAGTCACAGGTCACAGGTCACAGGTCGCAGGTCACTCAATTGTTAATCTCGCAACGCCAGTTTCTTTTAGCCTACTTCCTTTTTTTAAAGTCAACAAATTTGCCAAAGAATAAACACAAGCTGACCGATAATGAAACTATGTACGTCACTGAACGATGCTCAGTCGTTTACAAGCTGCCGAAAGACTGCATGCTAACATTCAGCCTTGCAGTGAGAACTTGGGTCAAAGGTTCTTGCCACCGTCACAATGAAATATAAACTAAACCGCACGAGAGCAATACATTTACAGTACACGCGTTTCTTATATTACACTGATATTCTAACACACAATGGCAGTACCAGCTCCACTGTACGAACCAGAGTGCTTGAATTTGCCAGCTAAGAAGCAAACAAAACCGTTAGGGATGCACATCCCAAGAGCAGAGGCTTGATCTGTTGTACTCGATCAGAGTTGTGCAGTTCGAGTAGTATGGAAACGAAGTGCTGCTGGAAGGCGACTTAGGTTTGCTAGAAACTAATTTTTCGTTGGTGTATTCATGCGCAGTAGATGAACCCATTGATCGGTTCGTCTTGCCTCGGGCCCTAGCAAACGGGGGCGAAGATAACGTAGTCTACACGGGACGAGTTCATATTTCAGAGGAGAGGCTTGAAGCATGCCACTTCGTGTCCCTGTCTGTCATGCAGCTGGGAGAGGCGCTCGCACGCGAGTCAGCCTTGCAAGGAAACATATTGTTTGAATCAGACATGCAGATTTTGAAATAAGAATCATTAGTTTGGCATTAATTTTTAGTTCATCCCCGTTCAGTCTTGATGAGGCGTTACAAACCTTTCCCGCAGAGCCAGGCAATAAAAAATCTTGTACTCTGTGAAGACACAACTGACTGATAAACTACCCGCTGAAATATTCAACAGAGCCAGTACAAAGGACTTGTCATCTCTCGCTCTTCTGTCTTCGAATTTACCACGTTGCTGCACCGGCGATGCTGCCTGCAGGCAGCATCGCCGGTGCATTATACCACAAGCTGTAAACACAGTCTAGTGCTCCTGAGGATGGGCGATATTATCGCCAGAAACATGTTGAGCTGATTGTAATTATCAATAATATTTGTAATTGTTGCATCTAGTTGGCTGTTTATATTATTGTATGAGTGTTGCACAGTCATACAAATATCAAATATGAAGAGACACATTTAAAATGCTTGTGTTTTAAGTGCTTCTTGAAATATTTTACAAATTTAAAATCTAGGGCAATAGCACAAGCGAAAGCACCGGAAGTGTTACGCTTAGGGGATTTGTAGTGTATTTTTACTGTTTTGTTCTGTAATAGTAACGACTTTGCTGTGGAGATGATCTTCATCCGTGCAGACAAACCGTTTCTATCAGAATTAATTTTCAAGCGGAACTTGCTAGAGATGCTAATTCGTGATAGAAGAAGAAAGAGGAAAGAAGACGAAGAAGAAAAAAAGGAGATGAAGAAGAACAAGAAGACAATGTATTTATATGAAAAAATCCTTTTCTACTTTTCCAAGACCGGCTAGCTGTTCGGAACTAAAGAAGAAAAGTATTGGTCCGCTCTGTAAGACCTTTCAACTCTGATCCTTGTTCGCCACTCACAGTGCCATTACAATGCTGCACACTGCGCGCGGACACATATCGCAAACTCAGCATCACTGAATGTAAAGTACTGCAATGCAAACCTTCTCCATTCATCACCCATGGCGTTAACTTGAAGAGGGTATACGTGAGTGAATCACTACTATAGAATTGGCTATTCTGTTCGAAGTTGTCCTCAGTCATTCCAAGGAAACTGGCGACAGTAGGTTCGATCTTCGAACAAACTAAAACTGCCACCCCCATATTTCTCTTTCCTCTTTCGTCATTAAAGTTTTGCAACTTTGTCGCGTGATTAGTCGTAAACTAATTTAACGGCCTGAGATTAGTTTCCTGAGCTCTTTGTGATTATTTTCAGCTGCTCTACACAAATGTAGGACAGTATTCTTCATGATTTACTTTCCACATTTGCCCCAACTCTCCTAACACTGTATTCATATTTACTGCACCTCTTGTGTTACTTGCTAAATCCCCATTAAGTTTTCAAAATAAATCAAGAACTGTTGCGAAAAAAATACCATTGTCGCCATTATTATCATTATAACAAATGTTGGCTGTGTTTGCAGTCACAATCCGCAAGTGGATCTACACCTACTCAAGCCTTCGTACTTGCTCTGTACCGTCACATCAAGTATGCTAAATTCGCCTTAGAAACAGGCCATGAAGGCGCAGAGGGGGAGTAGAGTTGTAGTCCCACTCTTTCTTTAACATCGGCATTAGGTGGTGGTGGGTGGTCAACGACACGCTCCGGCCGCTATAACATAACGTAGCAGAATGTATGACATGTGATAAGTGAGGCTGAATAAAATGAAACGTATTCGGCGTTTTATGGTTCTTTGACCACCTTGCTGTTGTCTCTGTTTGTGTAGCAAGGTGGTAGTGTCTGCAGCATTGGGAAGCATTTGAACCTAAGTGGTCTTGTGCTAATCGAGCTACTATCTCTGTATTTGCCTGGGCGGGGGGAGGGGCTGAGGAAATCCGCAAAGCATCAGCCCTGATAGCCAGAGCCCTGGTAGAGATTCGAGACAGGCATATTCTGAATACAAATGTAGACTCGATCGTTCGTTCGAGGGTGTTCGTTGTCGAAGGATCAGGGGCCGTTCCGCTGTGGCTGATGGGAATTTACGTAGACTTTGTGGCCGAGCTGATTTCCGATGACAGTCATCGAAAATAAAAAATTTAATGTTAATTCTCCACATTTGCTTGTGTCTTTCAAATTACCTTCACCAAAGGGTTGTATCCATTCGGTAGTCGTGAGTATGTTGCTTTCTGTTTTGATTGAAAAGTTAAGAGTAGGTCGTTAAAACCGCCCTGCTGCTGTAAATAATTTGATTTTCAGTTTTATTTTCTACAAAGCAAAGGCAGGAGAACACAGTGACATCCTCGACACTGTAATTTACTAATGCAATCGCAGAGCCAGTAATTACAGTGTATGCTGTTTGTTAGGGCTTTCTACTTTTCCTTTGAAGTTTTGTAACAGCGCAACAGCAATGATTGAGATCATATGAGTGTTTCGTGGAAGCATTTCCGTCTGTGAAGTGGGCTGGGTTAATACAATGGAATTCAGTGTTTTCTGTAAGAGATTTCCAAAATCAACCTCAATTTAAATTACTTGTCAGTTCCTATAAGCCAGGTTGTTTTGCAGTAATATATCTGAAGGTCCCAGCATCGGATACAGGACCTTATTACGTGTGAATCGTACTTTCCGGAATTTTTTTTCGGGACAAATGCCTTACACAACACCCCCCCCCCCCTCCCCTCCTCTCCTAAAAAAACAAACACCCATTATTCCTCCCCCCTCCCCTCTCAATACCA
>Ga0123355_10016667_pt1 | contig 11593 bp, 5 predicted proteins | sample TergutEmb28metaG_3_FD_89872 | JGI IMG/M metagenome (GOLD analysis project Ga0123355, IMG submission 89872) | Embiratermes neotenicus P1 segment gut microbial communities from Petit-Saut dam, French Guiana - Emb289 P1 | ecosystem: Host-associated > Arthropoda: Insects > Digestive system > Gut ...
AAAAAAGATTAAACACAACACTAAGCAGATCAAATATAGACGAAAACTTAATTTTGTTTTACCGTACCTGTATGGAGGAGAGTTGACGGCGTAAGTGGAAGGTGGTGAGGAAGTGAAATTTTATTGTTTGGAAGGGGGTTCTTTTTCTTTTTTCTGTCTCTTGGCACCACTCGACTCTGCTTCAGACCCACTGGGCCTCTGTCTCACTAAAAAGTTGTCCAGTGTGATTTGTTTTTGACTACGTATTAAAATGTTTCTAAAGTGACACATGGCATTATCACTGAAAATGTTTATGCTGCGGCTTGCTACTGCTACGCACCCGGACCGTCCAGCCCGTAGTCAGTCAGTCGCTGTGCCGACTACGCTACCCGGCCCACATGCAGATATTGTACAGTACAATATTTTTTTTTTACTGTATATGGGAACCCCCTAACCAATTTAAATACATATTTACACGACACAAGTGAAGAAGAAGTAAATATGAATATAAGTGTAAAGAACTGCAGTGAGAAATTCTTTAAAAAAGAAACGCGACTCCCGGTAAGCTAATTATAGCAGTATATGTTCCAATCGGTTATGTTTGTATTTGCTGTACGTGTTAAGTTGGATAGAGTGTAATTCCCTATTTGTTGGACTAAGGGGTTGGGGTGTGAGGGGCAGTGAGTAAAAATTTGCTGTAAGTCGATGGATGGATGATAACGTGGATGGCTGAATGTTTAGAGAGTAATGCATTTGGCAAGTGGGGGTGTGCCTGGGATGATTACCGATGACTCGGAGACACTTTGACTGGATAGCCTGGAGTCTTAGTTAACGACTGTCCAGTTTTATGTTATAATGATTATCAGTGAGAGGCGGGCCGTAGACGGAATTCGTATGTAGTTCTGAGCTGTCAGATGGTCGCTGCCTGTTGGGTACCGGTTAGTTTACAGTCGACTGCTGTTGTGCACTAAAATCGAATGATAGTGTAATATTATTTGTTAACGTTCTTGTGTGGCTGTGGATTTCGCGGAATGATATTATCGCGTGACCGTTTGCTACGTTACATTTGATCGTGTAGGTTTATACTGCCATCTATACGATTTATACATTGTGTGTAGATCGACTGGCTACGGGCTGGACAGTCCGAGGATCGAATCCCGGTGAAGGCGCAATTTTCCGCACCCGTCCAGACCGGCCCTTGGGCCCACCCAGTCTCCTATACAATGGGTACCGGCTCTTTTTCCCGGGGGTAGAGCGGCCGGGCCGTGACGTTGATCGCCTGCTCCTCATCTAGTGCCGATGTTGAAGAAACAGGAGAGCTATACCGCCACGCCACCCCTTGGCCTTCGTGGCCTGTTCTAGGGTGAATTTTACCTTACTTTTACACTGCATGTAGGTTCCACTGCGCCAGAGCGGTAGCAGAAGTCACAGTTTTGCGTGTGTTCGTGTCTCTTGTCGCACAGTTAGTAATGAGAATTTATAGCAAATAATTGACATTAAATTTTTATGTGGTATCAGGAAAGGGTGCAGGTTAAAGTTGTGTTGTGCTGTCTGAGGCTTGTGGTGCAGAGTATGTGAAGAGTTGGAATGTTCAGGTGTGATACCCACAGTACGTAGGGAGCCGAGAGAACTTGGTGTGTGCTGAACGGTAGTCTTGTGACCCTCAGATCCAATTAAAATGTGACAGTGCAGAGTGCTGTGTGTTCAGGCCGACGTATTCTCCTGAGATATCGACGGTGTTACGTAAAGTTGTGACTAGGAAACGGCCTGACCTGCCGTCCGCCCAATAATTGATCCTGCCGTCACGACAGCAAGCGCTCTCTGTCCAACAGGTTATGGCCAAAAGGTCTATTGTGTAACTTCGCGTTCACCGGATTTGGCTCCCAATGACTTTGGCTCTATCTGAAAATTGAAGTGCGCGTTGAGAAGATGGAGATGTGAGGAGAGCGAAGATTCGAGAAGGACACGGGTGAGCAGACCTGATGGTCCCTGCAGAACGGCAGTTACATGAACACCCGACGTACAAGTTCGCGTTCAGCAAACGCGCGTTGCGCGTTATTCATTTGGGATAAAGATGGTTACATGAGCGTGGGCGATTATGCCCCCCTCCTTAATTAAAATGCGTACAGTTTTTGACATCAGACGTGCACGCGGTCCGCGGGTAGCTTATGGCTCCGGCTGCCGCGGTGGATGCTTGAGTAACCGCCCGCGTTTATTGGCGTGCATTTAAATTATTCAGCGTTCTGTAACTGTTTTTCCCCGTATATTTAACCATTTTGAACATAAATTATTTCGCTGAACAGCATGGACTGGTTGGTCTTTGGTCTTTGTAATGGTGTTGGGATTTGTGTTCCCTGTAAGGTACGGTCTCGGAATCAACAGCGGCTAGCAGCCAGACAAAATTTCAACACATAATATTTGCAGTGTGTATTGTTTAACCAACGTAATGCACAGTGTCATGCAACAAGTGCGCAACACTTGTTTTTGATCCTTACTCTGACATGTTTGCTTCCTCTAGACCAGCGGTTCCCAATTGTGCTGCGCGGATCCGAAGGTATCCGCGAACGGTTTCCAGGAGATCCGTCGATACATTTCCGTAATGGATACTTTGAAGTTTATTTTTTTTTAAATTAAAGGAATAATGTTTTGTTAAAAATAATGGCGGACCTTCTTTAATTGGTGACATGTTTATTTCGTATGACCGTTAGAATAGCGAGTTACGAAACCCCCTGTTCCCACGAAGCGAACGACAGTCGGTTTAATTAATTTCAGATCATGCATTGCATTGTCACGTGTGCTGCTGTCCTGCAGTCGTATCTGTGTTACTGCAAAGTGTGTTGCACGTGGGCACGGAAAGAACAATATTCACGTTAAATACCATAGTGTTTTAATAAGTTCGCGAAGAAATTGGCAGTGAGCACACAACTGTTGCTTCATACGGAAGATAAGGTGGCTGTTTAGTGGGAAAAGCTCTTGTTGGAGTTTCTGAATTTCGCTTAGCAATTTGTATTTTTAACTGATCGCCCATTTTGTGTTTCTCGCTTTTTGGTAAATACAAGTTGGTTCAAATATGACCGGGACTGACATCATATGTTTACACACAAATCAATCCCGGTCATATTTGAACCACCTTGTACATCTTGGCTGCAGAAATTTGCATACCTAGTAATCATTTTCGCAAGAATTAATGATAAAATCTCTGTCAGTGCAAGAGCATGTCGTCGATATCACAGCAATGGACAGAATTGCGTCTTTTCAACGTAAAATTGAATTTTGGGAGATGTATGTTAAAAAAAGGCAATGTGACTACTTTCCAACTGTGACTTCTTATAGAATCTAACCAGGAAGACACTGATGGCGATATCAGTCAACTCTTAAACGGTTTGCAACAGGCGTTTCAGAAAGATTTCTCATCTTCTACCAGTGACGCTTCCTGTGTGCAAAATCCGTATCGTGTTTCAGAGAAACCGGATGGTATGCCTGTGCAAAATTACGAGTGTTTGAAAGATACTACATCTGATACTAGCTTGAAACAGAGATTCATTGAGCTTCCTCTGGTTGAATTCCGGTGCAGTCTCCTTCAAGAATATTCGCAGTTCTCTGAAGGTGCAGTGCTGAGACTGCTTCCATCTTCCACAAATGAGCTTTGCCAAGCTGGATGTTCAAGATTAGCGGTAACAAAATCTGAAATATAGATACAGACTGGATGTCGCACCCAAACATGAGAATGCAGCTGTCTGCAATCGTTCCCAACTTTGATGAGTTTTGTGAGACGAATAAACAGTACCATTCTTCACAGTAGTAACCTGCGACGTAAGATTGAATGTATTTTCAGATAGTAACGGTGTTTTGTGCAGTAATTTTTGGTTACAGCCTGGAAAGAGGTAGATAATAAGCATAACATGTGTACAATAAGTTTTGAGATATACAGTTTTAGTTTTGGTTACCTGTCACCCGGACGTGAAAAAGGATATGGGGATCCGTGGTTATTTTTTCGAAGCCAAAAGTGGTCCGCGAGCAAACGTTTGGGAAACGCGGCTGGGTGGAAAGCCGTAAAGTGAACTGTTAGGTAGGCCTACTTGTTGCCTGGTATTGTGTATCGTGTCGGTTAAACAATAGATGTTGGTTGTATGATAAATACACGGAGAATGCAGCATTACAAGACATGGTGTTTTAAATGTGGTAATTCGGTGACAAACTAAACCACTAAAATATTTATAATCTGAAAATTAAATCGGGGTACAAAATATCGGTTTTTTAACCAACATACGCACAAATAAGTAGTGTAAATTTATATTAAAATTATTCCGACGTTATTAACACCGAAACGTGCTGGAATAATTTTAATATAAATTTACACTTCTTGTATGTGCATATGTTGGTACCTAATAAACATTAATTAATCAATATGCACGGTATGAACATAAAAAATTGTCGAAGTTTTTAAAATTTAGGTGTCTTATGGAAGCGCCCTGATAAAGTTTTCGGGAATAAGGCTGATGGCTTTGACACTCCACTCTGTCAAATTGTTATTCGTCCACAGAAATAGACGCTAAATGCATGTGAACTGCTGAAGGTGATACAGCACATTGGACAATGTCTGCCACTGTGTTTCGCATTGTTGGACGCCGATCGGTGGGTAAATTTCAGTTTGCCGTCGGAAGGTCTTAGTTACGGCGAACTCGATCAGCTTTTCCCGTGGGGTTTCTGCAGTACCAGAGCAGATGCCGTGCCCTACCGAAGTTCTGTATTGTCCTCTGCACGTAACATTCCCAATACAAAATTCAGCCCACACACAATATTCGCAAATGTCTGTTTCCTCTAACGTCACCTTCGCTGCAAAACACTCCGCAATACCTGCAACGTGCCTTCACTAGGACGATGTGTCTTTACTAGGGAACCACTAGACATCTTTCCCTCAGTGTCTTGTTCAATTTCTTCTTCCATGCATCTCCAGAGGGGTAAATGCTTGTCACATTGACTGGATAGAGACCTTCAGTATCTCGTCAGTTCGTCAGATGGAAGACATCGGAATTGTTGGCAGTGTATCGAACTGCAGAAATTAGGCACACCTTCTGCCTTTGCTGGATCAGCCCCAACTGCTGGCCCTAACGGCGATCACATACCTTGTAACGGCAGTTCGTTCTGTTACAAGAAAACTGAAGCATTGCCGTGCCTTTTAAATTTCTGCCAGGTTTTGCAGCTGTATTCGATTAAGAAACGAGCTCCAGAGACTGTTACCGCCGTGACACAAATGCCACAGGGAATCCGTTGGAATGAATATTTTATATCAAGTTTCGCACCCTGCACAGTTGTATAGGAAACCCCGTAATGACATTGGTACATAGATTGGTTTGGAAGCCATTCCACGAACGGTAACTTTATCCATATGAAATTCAAGCTGTTGGCGAAACCCATTTCCTTGATTAGGAAATGTTACTGCGTTGACATTTTCTCACATTTTCCACTCCACTGAATGGCAGGCTTTTGGTATCTCTTTTCGCTTGTGTGTTTGTATGTATGTATTCTGTGATAACTCTTGTCGGTCCGCAAAGACGCATTGCTGTTCGTATCAGTTCATCGGTTTTCTCAGAAGACGCTCATTCCGTTTGGTAAATGACGAGGCATTCATGCCAGCTCTGTTACATACCTTGTTCAGTCGCACGGCGATCTGAATTCGCCACGAAATCGTCCCAAAGACAGCTGTCGCACTGAAACACACATCGCTGCATGATAAAGCCAGCCTGATTCTACAGGACAGAGCTGCACGATGCGCAGTGGAGAACGAACGCTAAGTTTGGTGTCGTGGTACATGTTGCGGCCTGTAACGGTCTCTGGTAGTCACCTGAAGAAGCCCAGGCTGTCGTCCTGCATGCCTGAAGTGTTTCGCGGCTACTCCTGTTACAGGACGTCGCTACAGGGTACGTTTCACTGTCCTTCCGCGGGTATTGGGAAACGTGTGATTAACAGATGGTGCACGCGGTGGCTCAGTTGGTTGAGGCACTGCGCTGTCGCGGGTTCTATTCTCGATGTTGCCACTGGAATTTTTCATTGACATACACCTTCTGGCCGCACTGTGGCCCTGGGATCGAATCAGACTGTAACGGAAATGAGTACCATATATATTTCCTGGGGGTAAAGGCGGTCGGTTCGTAGGGCTTACCATCTCCATGTGCCAATTGTTTTCAAATCTGGGAGCCTCAACCTCCTAGAACACTCAGGGCCTGTCCAGGCCTGCACAGGGATTGCGTTACCTCTGCCTTTGCATTTTATGGTTAACAGCTAAGTAAGCTGTGGGTGATTGGACAGGGAACTTGTGACATGTTCAGACTTATGTTTCACCATTGCAAGTTGTCATGTACTTTAAGTAAATTTAACTTTGTGCTCAAGAAGAATTATACACCTGTAGAACATCCTACTTCCGGCATAAAATAAACACACAGTGTTTTACATATTCTCCCTGATGTGGAACTTTTCTGCGGTTTCAGTGCGTCGTCATGTATGTTCCCCAAATTTCTTGGCAAATTTAATGTTTCGTACCACAGAACATGATTTGGCGCGGAAAATGGTCGTTGTACCCTATAAATTTCGCTAAGCGTAGTGTTCTGTCCTGACATGTATTTTCGATGTACTACATATTTGCAATAAAAACAACTGATTATAGATTTATGCGTGGGCCGGGATAATTCAGTCGGTATAGTGACTCGCTACGGGCTGGACGGGCCGGGGATCGAATTCCGGTGGGGGCGAGATTTTCCGCACCCGTCCAGACCGGCCCTGGGGCCCGCCCAGCCTCTTATACAGTGGGTACCTGGTCATTCCTGGGGGTAAAGCGGCCGGTACCTGGCGTTGGCTACCCACCCCCATCTAGCGCCGAGGTTAAATAAAACGTATAAATGTACCTCTCCTCCCCCCTGGGCCTTCGTGGCTTGTTTTAGGTTGAACTTTGTAGATTTATACGAGCAAGTGATGCTTTGTGCCTTCTGTTGTCGTAACAATATCAGTGCCCTGCAAGACCGAGGTTTTGTGCAATGTAGCGAAGAATACGTTTGTACAGTAGACATACGTACATGTGCTGCAGATTTCTGTGAAAGTTAACGCTATTCTGTAACCAGAACATGAACGAGCGAGTAGCAAACTGTTTACTTTCAGGTAAGAATGTGCAAAGTTTACTATGCAGACGCTTTTAGCCGGGAGGGCAAACTTGTGTAGAAATTCACGTCTATTGCAGCCATCTGTTGGCAGCAAAGTATCGCTTCTTTTAACCTAAAAAACAGTAAACCACCAACATCCACATACACACACTTCCCGTAACAAGATTTCCTTGTCGCAAAAACAGGCGACATGGCAGGGAAGGCAGCCCTTTCCACAACTGATAAAGTTTCTGCATTTAGCGCACAGCAGAAACGTTACATGTGAGCAAATATTATCTCAACAAAACATTGTTGGTTTTTAGCCCTGTAATATCTGTTTTAAACAAACGGGTATAATTAATTGACCTCCCATCAGGAGCAGCAGATGCAAGTTTTGTGTTAATGGAACAGTACTGCCAGAGACCCACCCCTTAGTGTCAGGGAACACGCAAGATCAGGAACTTGCAGACGGGAAAACTGTTACACAGACCTGTAGAAACCCCCAATGCCTGTGGGAGAAATACTATCCCCACTGTAATGCGGTATCCTTGAAATACTTTGTACTAATCGATTTTCGTTTCTTGATTTAATTTTACTGCAGACGGCGTTCCAGTTTTCAAGGTCATGTGTATCTGTTGTTCAGGTGGCGGTGACTGATGAACGACTGGAGGAGCGTAACCTAGACCACGAATATGCTTGCTTATTTCGTATGAGATATTGCTTTACATGAGCGGTGTTTGTAACGGTGCCAAACTTTGATCTTTTAGGTCAAGAATTTAGCTGCGTTCTAGAGAAAATTGCTAGCAGAAATCGATCCTTGAATAGGATAACAAGGTTTATTCTTTAACGTGTTGGTGAGATGACGTCATTGCCTACACTCCGAGTGTCTTCAGTGACACGTGGCTGTTGTGACGAGGCGGGTAGCAGCCGAAAACCGTTTCTATTCTAAATGCACTTTTCTGTCGGTTTGCTGTCTCATTGTGGTGATTGTTCGTGCATTACAGACGAAGGATGCGTTTTAAAGTTAATTGCACGACAGACGTCCTTCCTAGAGCCATGACGTGTGTTCTAGGCTAGATCAAGTAAAGCGGTTCGTCCGGGTGTTGCCTGTGTTTGTGTGATGTAACAATGTTGTGTTTGCTTGGCCGGTATTAAGGCTTAAAGTAATCGATATTTTTGTGTTGTTTCTGTCATTGTAGGCGTCTTCCTTTGCCATGAATTGCAGAGGCGCTCACAAAAATCAGTATCACAGTCTGTAGACTAAGTACGTATTATCGTTTGTAGGCGCGTTTACAAAATTACGAAAACAACTGTTAGCTTTATCATGTCCGTCCGTCAGTCCGCATGGAACAACTGGGCTTACACTAGACGGATTTTCGCGAAATATGTTACGTATTTTTCGAAAATCTTCCGAGAAAATTAAACTTTCATGAAAATGTGAATATGTTAACGGGTACGTTACATGAAGACCATTACACTTTTTTTAACCATATGTCGCTGATGTCTTCTCAGAATGAGAAATGTGTCCGGCAGATTTTCAGAAAATCAAAACACTCATTTTATGTTCAAGTTTTTGCCCAAAATCGTGCCGTCTGTTAGGTAATGTGGGGGAAGATGGTAGAGCCGGATAGGCCATAGAGGACAATAGGGCATAATATGGCGCATGCGCATTGCATGCTGGATACCTAAGGCTACAAACACACCCTCACAATATGTAATACTTATTGCTTTTCCTCAGCAACAATGGTTGCACGAACGCGACTGAATACCGCGTTACACGTGCACTGCCTGTCTTGTTGACCGATATCACGGTGTTAGGTACATCGCTACGTCTTATGTATGGTGAGGATACGAGAAGAGGCCTCCTTGTTGGCCGGCGCGACTGTGCTCGAGGCTGCTGCGGGACATCAAGCAGCCCAAAACATTTGTCTTTGGACAAGTTCTCACGCGGTCTTCGCTGCCAGGGTCCCTCTTAATAGAATGGTGGGGTATGTAGTGAATTGTGGGTACAGGGGAGAAGTTAGCGCTGTGTGTTTGTATGCAGTCAACATTATTTAAGAAATTGAGCCGTTTGCTGAGGGTCGTGTAATGTTCCCTAGAGTAGCCCTAGTACGGTTGTTCTGTGGTGCCCGCCGTTAAGGTCAGTAAGGCTGGTACTGTTGTAATGGTTCAGAAACTCCTTGCCTCCGGCGACATAGTGACGGGGCGACAGGAGAGTTGGGCTTCGAATCCCATGATGACAGAAACTTGTCTGTTCATTACCGCGTCACAGACCGACGCAGGAACCCATGGAGCCTCGTATCCTATGATTACCAGTGCCAAAACGGCGAAGGGCGTAACAGCAACCTGTGGCCTGATGTGCTTCATTAGGTGCTGTCTGATTATCAAGCAGTGCCTGTGATTGTTGTTAGGGAAGGCCGTAAGTTCTGCGTTCAAAATTGTGTCTCACTGTTTAAGTTCAAGTTGAACCATTGCTTGTATCGTGGTTTTATGGAGTGTCATTGTACCGTCAACTTTTCGGTGTCATATTAAACTGTACTTTCCTATTAGTTTGCCCACAAGTCAAGCTGATGCCATTTATTGATCTGGAGTTGCCTTTGCCTTCGGTTCCAATACACTTCTCGGATATAACCTCCCTTCCCCCCTTCGGGCTCCCTGATTGTAATGTGAACCAACCGGTATTACATTTGTTCAAATTCTTGGTATTTGTACAAGACCTTCCTGTTTATTTATTGTCTGTGCAACTCCGCTAGGTGTTCCAGGTATCTTGTAATGGCTGGGGACGTAAACTTTTTGTGCACATACCTGAGCTCCAAGCGATTGTGCATATGTGGAATGTGATGTCGATTCTAGCAGGTCTTGTGGTGGTGGCTGAATGGAATGTTATAGATAAGACTGGAGCCGTGAAATTTTTATGATAGTGTATGCAGATAGCTGTAGTGATCAGTGTACAGCGCTTGCACGTTGGCTTGCCGAGGTGTCTTCCTCATTCAACGTGTAGGATGTATTGTCTCAGTCGTATTGTTATGACTCCCGGACACTTGGATCTATTCCATCTAGGTCAGCGATTACTTATGATTGTTTCACGACCCTGTACTTTGACCACAGCTGTAATGTGTCTTCTAGTGGCTGAAGTACGGTTACCTTTAAAGGTAAAACAGTCCCTGTACAGTCCTGGACAGGCCCTGAGGGTTCCAGGAGGTTGACGTTCCCAGATTTCAAGACAGTCGGCACATGCACATGAAGGTAGTAAGGTTGTTAGCCCTACACACCGGTCGCATTTACCCCCCTAGAAACATTCGTGTTACTCATTTCTGTTAGAGGCTGAGTCAACCCTAGGGCCATAGTGCGGCCGGAAGGATTATGCCAATGAAAAATTCCAATGACTATCGGGAATCGAACTCGCGACCTTCCGGCTTGTAGCGCAGTGCCTCAACCAACTGTGCCACCGCGTGATCCCCAAAGTTAACATGGCTGTGCCAGTAATCCGGAACGCAGTTGGCTGCTGCTGTCCTCTCTCATGCTTGGCATTTTGGCCGCTAAGTTTTGTGCTGAACATCGGACGCTCTGCCCTGAGAGTGTGAGCCTGAAACATTCCGTCTCGTAACTTTTGGAATTTCACTCAGTTTGCCGTCCGCTAGACGAGCATCACCCGCAAATTTGGCATGTACTGTATATGCTTCTGGTAAGCAAATTTGGCACATACTGTACATGACAACCGCGCTGTACCGGGTTATTACGCAGCGAGGAGTGCGTAACAACCCAGAAGAGCCCAGTTACCATCTGCTTCACGGCGGAAGCCTGAAATCACACGCGTTCTGTGCGTGCTTCCAGTGAGCATTATCTGAAGCCACAGACGAATTTCACGCCCGTAGACGCTACACGTGTGTTTCATATGAATTGCTCTCTTAATTTAGTTAGGTAATTTGTAACGTATTTGTTTATGTTTTGTGTCCGTTCTGTTAACTGATTGCTGCAGTTAATTGTTTGGCCATTCCTGTTTAGATAGCGTGTGTGTAAACAGGAACTGTACAATTTAATTTAGGGGCTGGGTCAGCTATAAAATAATTTAGTTGTTTGTGTTGTGTTTGTTTGCTTGTTTATGTAATTTGTATTGTTTGTGGCGGTTTTTACAATTGGCCATTGTGTTGTTATATTGCTCCTCTCATTCGGTTCAGAACCCCTTGTCTTCCATTTTGCTCTTCGGTAATATAAACATCAAGATAGACAGAACTCCAATTTTCGCTGCTGTTTTATATGGGTGTGAATGTCGGCCTCTCACACCGAGGGAGGAACTTAGGTTGAATGGTGTTGGAGAATAAGGTGCTGAGGAAGATATTTGGGCCTAAGGGTGACGAGGTAGGGGGGGGGGGGGGGAGAAAATTACATGCTGGGGACCTTCGGGGGGGGTGGTGCTAACAAAAAATTATTTGAGTGTTGGAATCAAGAAGAAATGGATGGACGAGGCATGTGAAACGTGG
>Ga0123355_10016668_pt1 | contig 11593 bp, 6 predicted proteins | sample TergutEmb28metaG_3_FD_89872 | JGI IMG/M metagenome (GOLD analysis project Ga0123355, IMG submission 89872) | Embiratermes neotenicus P1 segment gut microbial communities from Petit-Saut dam, French Guiana - Emb289 P1 | ecosystem: Host-associated > Arthropoda: Insects > Digestive system > Gut ...
AACCCCCAACCGGGCCTGAAAATTTTGGCCTGAGAAAAAAAGGGGAGAAAAAAAGCCTTTATTTCCGTGGGGGGGGGGGGGGAGTGCAATCTTGTAATATGGCAAATACGGTTAATTTCGGAACGCATGAAATTTACCGTGCATGTCGCTGGCACACTACATACGATTTTTTTATAAAAGGAAACCGCAAATGACTTGTCATGAACTTACAGGTTTTGTTTTAGTCGTAACTTTACAGTCGTTTAGCTATCATGCAATTATCCGTCCTTTTATTCAAGGACCTTTGATACGAACGTAACGTCCTGTCACTCGACTCAAATCCCAGCAAGCAGACTCTAAGCCCCAACTTCACATCTCTACAGTCCACCTTAACACTTCCCTCCCATCTACCCCGATGTCCCCCCAAGCGGCCTCTTCCCTTCACATCACGTAACAATCGTCTAAGTATAGAAGCTTTCAATGCGTGCTGCAAAACCTTCCCATTTAATCCCCACTATTCTTCCCAAATAATATATTACGGGTACAAATTATGGCACTCCTCGATATGTAATCTTCTCCATCCTCCGTCACTACTCTCGTATGGGCACATATTTTCCGCAACACCCGGTTTCTTAGACATCCTCAGTTTCTTCGTTCTTCCCTTGAGCTAGGAACAATTCATGAAATTTCGCACCCACATAGAACAAAAGCAAGCTTAGTTTGGCATTTCTTACACTTTCGACTTTTATACAGGACGTAAGAACTTATACTGACAAGAAATGAACTAAAAAAGGAGTATGTACATTTGTACCTCATTATTACACCACGTACGCAACAGCGCCCACGAACAGGCACTGCATTGAATGTACATCAGTGTGGATAACTGGGTCCTAAAATTCACAATAAATCAACTAACTTATATACACAAAACACACCTGAAGCTAAATTTCAAGAGGACAACAAAATTATTATTAAAGCACCCTGAAAGTAAATTTGTAACAGCCAAAACCAGAAATGGATAGACAAGTTGTACGCATGCACACAGTTTACTGGTAATTTAACACACTGTGCAAGGGAAGATTATCAATGCTACTTGCAAAGTTAAGAAACTACTTTTAGCTGCAAATGGACCCAGTACCTGAAATGGAAGAGATACAACCATGCACAACTTCTGAACAATTCTTAAGTTATGGTAACACAAGACTTGAATCATGATCTTGCAGCGTTAATAGTCGCATGCAGAGTCTTCCTTCACAGTGCTGAAATGGAAGCCTTTTTTGTGTTGCAACACCAAACATGCAGTCGTGTTTCTAACAAACTTACCACTCCCACATTCTTACACTAATCAGTAGCACAAGAACTCCCATAATCGGAACTGACATTAAAACCTTAATTATTTCATACAAAGTTATTGAAAAAGACACTGGTTACTAGTGTCTACGTTCACTGACAGACAGCACACACAATGCCAGTTTAGGAGCACACATCTACTGAAAGAGTGACCATTTTTAGTCACATTAAATATTTTCAATATATGCTCTGAGCATGTGAATCAATTTTCTGATGATTTCTGAAATGTTACACAAATGCAGCCATTTTTTCTTTAGGGATACTCTCCACAGCAGGTGTGGTTTTTGCCTTCACACCTTTAGCCATACATTCATATTCTGCTTCAGAAATTCCCATTAAAATAAAAACAGAGGTTCATATCTGGCAAACATAGTGGTCAAACCTAAGACCCAAAAATGTCCGCTTAGGATGTGAAAGACCATGGTCAACACAGCTGATCCCGGTCCCTAACAAATTTCACTGTCGTACAGGTTAACTTGTCGAGTTTAAAGTACTGATCTTACACTTACACTTCCTAATACCATTTGTAATTGCAGCAATTGTATTAATCCACTTACTATTTCTACAGCAAACAGGATCAAATAACCCACTAGGGTTAAACAAAAATACAGATTAAAATTCCATTTCACCCATACTTTACAGTAAAGGACATCTTAGGATTCACAATCACCATTATAGCCCTAACGGTGTTAACCCTAAAAGAACCATACATCTTAAGAGACCCAGACTTCACCCCAGCAAATCCCTTAGTAACACCAGTACACATTCAACCAGAATGGTATTTCCTATTCGCATATGCAATTCTACGATCAATCCCAAATAGGAGGAGTAATTGCCTTGGCTATATCAGTGGATAAGATCAGTCAAAAACTTTGACAAGGGAGCATCACAATAAAGTGCAAATGTTCGTAGCTGTTAAACAGTGCTCAGGCTATTCTGATTCAGGATACAGTGCACAAAACAACATACAAATCAAAGAAAATTACTGGCACATTGAAATATATCCACTTACAGTATGAAATTAATGCATCTGGGCGGTATTAAATATATATATATATCCAAACCAACATCATACACAACACAATTTACAAATTTCAGGCTACTGGTTTTGGCTTTTCAATTAAATTAACAGCAGAACTATTCATTATCAGAAAGCCATATAAAAATTCTCTATAGCCACATACAAATTAATAAGTTTTTATATGGCTCCAGATAATAGGTCAGGCGATGGCTTTATTGAAAAGCCGAAACCAGTAGCCTGAAGATTTTTGAACAGTAATGTGTATGACATTGGTTTCAATATCCTACTAAGCACCATGTGGAATCTCATCTAAGCATATTAAACTTTCCATTCAAATCATGCCTCACAACATATCTATCACATTGTCCTTCTTCAACGAACTGCGCAATTGATTTTACTGGTCCTACATGTTTCACTCATGGAGTGCACACAGCTGATCTAACCTTGGAAATCCATTCTACAAAAAACTTGAGACAAATCCTCCATGACCAGAGGTTTAAATACTACATTTTACAAGCATTATGCAATTGTAATATTTCATTTGTGTTTAATTTTAATATGATTTTAATAATGCTGGATGTGTATGAACAACACTAATATGTACAAACATTTTACCATTTGTAACTGACAACCTGCATAGCATGCTGTACATGTCATACCATTTTAGCTCCCAGACAATGGCTGTGGTCCTCAGCCAAAACATGCAGAAGCAATAAAACCAATTGTGCAGTTAGCTGGAGAATGATTTCTTTAATATCACACCTACACAGAAAATGTACAATATCAAATTCTGACCAGTTTTTCACAAATACAGCTGCAAAGAGGATATAAACAGGGATGTGATTTTCAATTTTTTCACTCTTCCTATGCTAAAGACGTGCTGTTTCATAAAAAATCAATAATCCATCCATTAATATTTAACAAACTCTGTTTACTACCTGTTACTACAGTGTGGTGAATTTAAAAGTGGCCTATCGCATTCACTTAATGCTGGAAGTGGCCACCCCTCATACCCAAACTCTGCTGAGCCCATCTCAGGCAAAGCATGTCTCTGTTCTGAGATGCATAAACTGCATCTCTGGCTCTAAGACAGCATGGTGGTCTCACACTCCATCGAAACAGACAATTCATGCATGCACACACCAAAGATCTTGTCATGAGAAAATCACATGACCATGACAAGGATGGAGTCCAAAACAAAAGATGTGACCTCATTTGATCTCGGCTGCGGGACAAACCGCACGTCAGTAGCGTGTAGTTTATCCAATAATCAACATTAGCCAATCGTTACAGGACAAACCTCATGTCAGTAGCGTGTAATTTCTCCAATAATCAATAGTTAAGTACCACACTAATGGAGCACGTGTGTTGTTTCTCTTCTATACTGCAGAACAACCTTCACACATCAAAGAACATGTGTTGACCCAATCTTACCCACAGGGTCACACACCTTGTCATTTTGGAAAAAATAAATCCACCTACGCATACTTATTTTTGCCATTCACAAAAGTGACTTATCAGAAGAGTTTACATGCTACAACACAGTGTAATTATTTACTTTTGTGATCTGCACTTCCAAACCCATGTCATAACCTCTACAACATAGCAGTCTAATGATATTATGGTACAGAATATCTCTTCTGATGAAGACAACTGTGTCAAGTTTAAATGTGTAAACACATACTTGCACTTAAAAATTAGCAAATAATGACCAGCACTGTGTTTGAAACAAAATTGGCAGGAAGAACAAAACATTCCCCCAGCACACAAAGTATGTGTTCCAAATAAACGCTATACAATTTCACAATGATGCCAGCAACACACAGGACTACGCACCAAAAATCAATGTCTATGTACAGAAATCTTGTGCCACATGCATTAATTCATATTTGGGGACAATGCGACCTATTTATTGCACAAATACAGCCAAGTTCAACTGTCACTTATGGAATGGATGTAGGTACACATGCATTCCTGTGCCTGTGCGTTCATATCACTGATCACTCTCCTTAGTGGCAACCCTGGACTACAAACACTTCTCAAATGTGTCCTTCACAACTCTCTATCCTTTATTATTTTCAAGACACAAATCTGGATGACAGAGCTTAAATGGGCATACAAATGGAATACTGCTCTTGACAAAAGGCAGTAGGCACAGAAATTTCCCGTAGCCCTACACCTTATTGTCACTAGCATCGTTTTCCAGCACACATTGTTATTTTATGAAACATGTAAATTTCTTTGATCAAGAACAACATAACTTCCCACTGACTGTCCACAAAGTGTGGTAACTAACAGTTTCACAACTACCAAAACATTATGCCTATCCATGTCCCATTGAATTTAATGTGGCAACCTGTTTTCAAGTGACCTGGCCTTAAAACTTGTGGCTATTGCAAGAAGAGTCCAGAAATACAGTGATGAACACCAATATTCTTCAATACCGCAGTTCACTATTATGAATGGTTCATGAACTTCAGCAGTAAAACATTTTGAGGAACACAGTAAAGAATTACTTCCAGTAACATGTGCCACTAACTTCCTTATGAACTCCAGGTATGAAAACTTTATTTTACCCACGTACCTGCAATGAAATGACTGTGAGGTACCTAAAATTGACAAACTAACAGCAAGGTTCTGACTAATGAATTATTATTTAAAAGCAGGCCTACCACACATTCGTTTTGTTAACTTCCAACTGCTGTCAACAGAAAGAAAAACTCCTATACAGGTACCAAAAAAAATAGTCCTAAGCAGTAAATAAATCTGCAATAAAACTCTGGATGTCTGTTGCAATTATGGATAGTCATTACATACTACATACATTGCGCATTCCATTAAGTATCTGAAAATGGTTAAATTGATTTACAAGAAAGAAAAATAACAGTTTTCATCAAAGCAGCAGAAACACCCCAAGGACACAAGTCAGAATGAGGCAAAAAAATTAGAAGTATCCCGCCAAAAACCACAGTCTTCAAAGCACAGCAGCAGTAATGACCTATCGATATGAGAACCAGATGGACAAAAGTAGTTCAAAATATAATTTTAAAAACCAAATTTAAAACAAATATTACACTGGAGTCATCTCTAAGAAACACAGTAACTGCCACTTCGAAAACTTGCCGATCGTCACAAGAAAAACAGAGTGGCGTAAAAAAAATTAATAAAATACCGGTAGTTCAAAACTAACCCATTCCTGGATGAGGTCCACATATGTTTCCATTGAAACACTGTCTTGTTTCAAACATGCACTGTAATTCCTAACGTAAGAGAGCAGCATTTTTATCTGAAGGATGATATTCCACACACAACAATTTTCGTTTCAAAACTCCTCCCCCCATGAAGCACTGCAATTCTGGTTTAAAAAATCATACCGCACAACCATCAAAAATCGTCGTCACTGTACATTGTAAAAAAAATCAACACTACGTCCGTTATATTTAATTTGTGTTACATTTTTTGGTATTATCACGACGTTTCCACAACAGCAGTACTAAAAATCGGAACCATTCAATTTTAACTCTCAAACCACGCACGTACTAAAAAACCCACAACAGTTACACTTTAATAACCTTGACCTCTGAGATCAGTATCACACTGAAGTCAGACAAACTAAATTTGTAACAAAGAAATGCACAGCAGGCACGTAGTTAAGGACGAGCGTCCATTCCTCACGCATTCTACCTTTTCCAAGCTTCAGTTTCTTGAGAACATGGTCTCTGTTATGCGATAAAACGTTCAAAGAAGCAACACTAGGCCCAAACGCAGAGAAAATTACACAATAATGCGTGTCACGTGGTAATGTTTTCAGGGCGGATAGAACAAAGAACACCACACTAGTCGACGCATGGGCGTTCGTTTATGTGGTGGAAAGAATGTCTATGAAAAGGAAGTCGTAACACATGACGCACATTCAAATCCTAACATGCATTACACTGCTTTATGTAACCTTACTTACCAAAAGTGGATATTTGGATGTGTCAATTAATACGTCCTATATTCAGTAAACACGTTTTCACTACAACTGTAATCACAATTCCTGCACTCTCTCAGCAATCTTACAATGCGTGAAGTAAATGTATACTCCTTTACACTTCAAAATACTTCATTTAATTATATTTACGTCCGCACGCTAAGACGAGATACGCTTAGCGTCTATTCGAGCAGTACAAGAAAGCACAATGCGATTAGAACACTGTTCGCCAAACGGTAAACAGACGACGCTCGTGCTGCGAGAGAAGCGCGTTTCCCTCTACTACACTACACCGTCACCAACTGAACAAAACAAAATGTCTCTTACAACATTCCCTTCAAACCTAACCACAAACTAAACAATAATCACTGACTATTACTCTCACGGACTGTTTTAAAAACTATTTTCTTTGCAGCACTGTTCGTTCCGCGGTATTACCTTCTTTTCTATTTAATTTAAGCCCTTCCCTACTCCAAAACGCTTGCACAACTCAACACTACAATTTCTCTTCACTCGGAAAAGGAAGAACGCTTCTTGCTTGTTCGCCTTCTTCTTTTCCCGCGCGTCATCCAGCCACATACGTCACGGTCGAGGTATCGGCTCGGAACGGCAAGTTACCTTGCTTGCCTGCTGGCGTAGACTCCTACAAACAATCAGGAATTTCTACCAATACTACCATCACCACCTACAAACAAAACAGAAGCCACTGCGTTCGGTAAACATCATGTACACCACACAGTCAACTAATAAGGCAATGAATCTTTCCATAAAATGAATGGATACTTTAAGTTTCAAATGAAACGTGAGGAACAGGTATATGAAAATCGTAAACATTCGTAAGAAACACATTAAGTGGTAGGGCGAGAAACAAATTCTCAGACCACAATATGAGGAGCTGAGAAGTCAGAAATTATCGCCATTTATGTGTTGGACCAAAGAAGCACATATGAGTAACCACCAAACTGCTCTTCATTTCAAGAACCAACAATAACGTCAGCAGCCATCTTCACACAATATTAATATCACAGATATATGGTATTTCATGACTACCTACATGTTCAAGAGTTAACAGATTTCCAACGAGATAATAATCGCTGGTTTAAAATAGAATGTACGAAAGGACTAACGCTGCAGGAAGAGTCCAGAAAACTTCCTCCCAAAAACGACGCGAAAGAAATCTGTGAGCATAAAATCTGAAATAACAATCCGTGGCTGCAGAATCTAAATATATGTTTCAAACATTCAAGTGTTCCGGTATATGAGGCCGTGACTATTATTTCAAAATTACCAACGCTTCGAAGACGCTCGATGTCTCAGCGTTCCGAGTCTATGCAGTCGAAAACCACTCACAGACTACACAGACCATGAAGACGGACCCAGCAACATACTAAGAAACAAACTAGAACTTGTACTAGTCAAGGGACCATATCACAGAAGCAAGAATTCAACGCCATTGCGAGAACCTCTACTTTCCACATACGTCCACGTTTTGTTTGTAGAGTACATTTCTAGTGGCCCTGGCACCACCACACGCTAATCAAGCCAAACAAGTAAGCAAACTTTGGCCGCCAACGGCACGGCACGGCAAGGGTAGTGCTTCCCGATGTACTGGTGGTACAGACCGTTCAAAAATGTTTCAACGCCTGGAGTACATTTCCGAAGCGATCGTCTCACACAATGACGACATGGGCTGAGTATACAGCACGCATAGAAATGATGAATTGGGAAGTGTTTTTGCAAAATATAAAGTACCACCTGGAAGACAGGTATATGTCTGGGCGTAAGATTAAAACAGACCTTGAAGAAGCAGGACGTGAGAATCTTTACTGGCTTCATTTACGGAGAATACTGACCAGTGGCGGTTTCTTGTGCACATAGTTATGTACCTCCGAGTTCTACAAATGGGGGGGGGGAGCTCTTAATTCGGTGACCTACTGTTTCTGAAAAAGTTCGTGGAGTGAGTGAGTCAGTCAGTCAGACAGTTAGTCTTGTACCCAATCAAAAGCCACGTCACGAAACAGACACATCGCCGTCCTGATAAAGTGTTAGTACATGGTGCGATGGCAAAAAGCGCATTTCCTGTTTAGGCGCTTTCGCACAGTTGCGAAAAGAGACTATTAGCTTCGTCAAGTCTGCATGCCCTCCGTCCGTCTGTATGTCCGCATGAAACACTCGGCTACGACTGGACGGATTGTCAAGAAATTTGGTATTTGAGGATTTTTCGAAAATCTGTCGAGAAAACTCAAGTTTCATTAAGTCTGGCAAGAATAACGGGTAATTTACATGAAGACCTGTGTACGTGAGTAATAATACCTCGCTGGATTCTTCTTAGAACTGGAAATGTTTCAGATAAAAGTTATGGAGAAAATCAAAACGGACATTTCACGTTCAATACTGTCTTTTTCCGAGAGTCGTGCCGTTTATTAGATAATGTGAACAAATATGGTAGAGGCAGACAGGCCACAAGTGGAAACACAATATGGCGCAGAAAAGATGCGATTTTCATGCCGCAGAGCTAAAGCAAGAATACAGACAACCACTCATCATATTGTTAACAGCAGTAAGAAATATTTTGTAGCTGGCCCACAGTGAAAAGGGAACATACTGTTTCATGTCCGTGGCAACGCTGAACACTGATATTTTCCACAGCTGCATCTACACCAACAACAATGAAAAGGGAACGCATTGTTGCAGTTACATGGCAACAACGGATATGCAAATGCGCCACAATGTAACGATGTATGCACACTGCTTGTTTATTTTATTAGCAGGTTGTACAATGTTTCCACATCTTCCTGCTGCCTTGCAGTTTGATACTGGCGTATCAAGGGCTAGAGGAAGAAAACCTTGATCAAAAATCACCTGGTCCTCCAGGTTGGGGGTTGACGCAGCAGGCCAGTCCCCTGCTCATCGGAAAAAGAAAAGTGCTAAAAAGCCCATTGGAAATACTCTGGATAGATGCACACTGTTTATCGTATATTTTAATCAGCGTCACGAGTAAAGATTCAGGTGAACACGCTGTCTTCATGCGACCAGTTCACGCCATTTCTACCGGCGTCCAGACACCCTGTGCCCACTGTCAAGAGGAAAAACGGTGCCGAATGTAGCCTGTCTGCATACCACGCACCGAAACTAAGGCCCAGTCACACAGCAACCTAAGTCACGAGACAATCAGATACCGGTAAGAAATTACCGCTATTCCCTGCGTCACAGCCCAGAAGAGCAAGGCCCTCATCCACTTCGCTGAGGAAGCCTAAATCAAGAATACATCATAACATCTACTGTTATGTCATCGTCTTGTTCGAATGCGATCTGTTCTCGAGGAAATTTAGTTCGATTGCCCGTCTCAAGACTCAGATTAATCAAAATTATCTCCACAGGCTTTTAGTTCGTACGTCACAGGCAATACAGTTTACTTCCATAGAAGACATGAACTGGTGAATGCCGAATACAGAAATAATGGCTGTTTACGGAAACAGCCATACAACTTCAGATTTTTTAGTGTTAAAACCTGACGATACATACACTGAACACTAGACTTTAAAGTATTAATTCGTAAGTAGGCACCATGGGTAGACCTACTGGTCTTCGACGAACATCCCTAGCGGTCCTAAGCCACTCGCTCCAAGGATCAAAGTCCTTTTTCAGACGTTGACAGTTACTCGGTTAGTCAAGAAACTGTCCACATTTTATGGACGCTGAATGTCCACTGCTGTTCACAGTACCTCGCCAACAGCCCCTATACCGAGACGAGTTAGACCAGTCCACGCCTTCCCAGCCCGTTACTTTAAGATCTGTCTTAATACCATCCTCACATCAACGTCTAAATCGTTCAAGTCATCTACCATCAAAACGCTGCATGAATTTCTCTTGCTCCCATACGTCGTATCGCCACCTTCTTGATATGATTTGCCAGGTAATTCATATAACCAAAGAAGTAAACACGATAGTGCTAAAATTATATTTCTACACGCAATTTGTCATAACTCCGACACGTTGCGATCTATCTTAATCATCTTCAGGGAGTTACAACAATAAAAAATATATCAACATGGATGGATTATTACATACATTAAAATTTGTCCAAAAATGTTTTGCAGATATTACAAAATTAGTTGCATCAGTGCAAACATTTTATTGATAAATTTAAATATATTCTATAATACATGAAAGGTAAAGGTAAAACAATCCTTGTACATACCTGGACAGGCCTGAGCGTTCCAGAAGGTTGCGGCTCCCTGATTTCAAGACAATCAGCACATGAAGGTGGTAAGGTTGACAATCCTACGCACCGGCCGCCCTTACTCCCAGGAAATATTCCTGGCACTTATTCTGTTAGAGGTTCAGTCGACCCCAGGACCATTTTTAAGAATCCATTCATGTTTTTACATATGCTTTATTGGTGATAAAGGTAGATGGAAACACGTCGGAGTTACAACTACTGATGGATTGTGCACAAAAATATAATTTTAACATTAGTGCATTTGTTGGTTTTATTATATGAATTGTTTATTAATGTACGGACACGAAAGACATTAAGTTAGCCGGATAATACATGACGATTGCAGATCATGACGCCCCGCAACATCAGCTTCTAATATCCACTGCCTACAAACAGCCTCCTCATTAGTACCTCACCAAGACGCCCTGCAATGCGTGTATTTGCTCACTTCTTTATTTACTTACTTGTTCGGCACCGAAGACATCGTTAATTACAAGGCGCAGAACCTAGCAAGAGGATCATCATGGAACCCGGACGTTTCAATAATTTCTTCCCCTGCGTTCACCACCAAAGTCCAGTACAACATTTCATAACATTCTGTACCTTTTACGATAATCCGTTAAAGACTCTCCTAAACCCCAAGTAGAGGGTCACCAATTTGCGGCCGACGCGGCTACCCTACATATCTGAAGGCCGACCCCTCAATTTAGAACCTGAGGACACATCATGCAATGGCGACAGCGACCTACTGCACTAGGAATCGTCACTGAACAATGCGCAATTATTAAATGATTAACTGACCTCTTTCTTCGACCATTTTTGTCAAGAATTCTGTTTCCAGTGCCGGCCGTCGTATCACATTCGTCCTCGTGTGAATATTTGGGCCTATGAGGGACGAGGTAACGGGGAATGGAGGAGATTGCAGAACGAGGAGCTAAATGATTTGTACTCCTCACCCAATATTGTGCGGGTGATAAAATCGAGAAGAATGAAATGGGCTGGGCATGTGGCACGTATGGGTGAGGAGAGGGGGGTGTACAGGGTCTTG
>Ga0123355_10016669_pt1 | contig 11593 bp, 8 predicted proteins | sample TergutEmb28metaG_3_FD_89872 | JGI IMG/M metagenome (GOLD analysis project Ga0123355, IMG submission 89872) | Embiratermes neotenicus P1 segment gut microbial communities from Petit-Saut dam, French Guiana - Emb289 P1 | ecosystem: Host-associated > Arthropoda: Insects > Digestive system > Gut ...
TAACCAGAATAGTTGATTCCCCTTCAATTCAACGTGCTGAAACCAAATATGGCCTTAGAATTCAATTCTAGGCTCTAGTTTTCATGATACATGAAGTGTGGCGTAATGCGTAAAATCGTTACTTGGGAAGGGATACAGGTGTCAGCACTGCGCTCCCAGATGGTGAGTAATGATTTCTGTTTATCTTAAAAGGCACGAACATCTAGTTCATTTCTTTAAAATTGAAAGGGGCCTTGTTGCTTGCACTGATATTGATGGCCTGAAGCAAACACTCAGTGTTAATCACAATCCTCTGGACTGGCGACTCTTAATAGACTCGTCCAAGTTGAGTCTCAAAGCAGTTCTCCTTCACAATGGCAACACCCTACCTTCTATTCCTGTTGGTCATTCAATGCATAATAAGTAGTCGTATAAGAACATGAAGATTCTGATGGATGCCATTAATTACGATAAATTAAATGGCAAATCTGTGGTGACCTAAAAGTGACTGCCTTACTACTTGGACTACAACAAGGATTCACAAAATGTATGTATTGCTGCTTCATTTGTGAATGGGAACAGCAGAGCTCGATCTCTTCTTTACTCAAGAAAGGATTGGCCTGCCAGAAAATCTCTGGAACCAGGAATCATGAATGTGGAAAATAAACCACTAGTGGAACCGAGTAAAGTTTTGTTGCCATCCATGCATTTAAAGCTTGGTCTGATGAAAAATTTTGTAAAGGCCATGAACCAAGGAGAAGCTGCCTTTACTTACTTATGAGAAAAGTTCCCCATGCTAAGTGAGGCAAAATTGAAAGAAGGTATTTTCATTGGTCCACAAATACGAGACCTTATCAAGGACGAATACTTCGACAGGCTCCTTAAAGGGGACGGAAAGGCAGCTTGGGACAGTTTTAAGTTTGTAGTAAAAGGATTTTTGGGAAACAGAAGGGCTCAAAACTATGAGAAGCTTGTAAACGAACCCTTTGCAGAAATACCAGAAATTAGGCTGCAACATGTCACTAAAAATACACTTCCATCACTCGCATTTGGATTTTTCCCCCAGAGAATTGTGGTGCAGTGAGTGGTGAACACGGAGAACGTTTCCTTCAAGACATTTCTTCAATGGAGAAGAGATATCAAGGGAAATGGAACTTTGCTATGTTCGCCGACTACTGCTGGACTTTGGCAAGGGATACCCCTACCGTGGAATACAAGCGACAGGCAAAATGGGAAAAAATTGATTTGTTGTGTTAAATAATGAACTTACATTAAAAATACAGTGCATGTGTTCAATTTACGTTGTAAATATTATCACTAAACAGAATAAGTCTACTAAACGTATTCTTTTCCAATTAATAGTATTTAGTTTTTTCTTTAAACCATCATTCCTTATAATATTTCAACCTATTTCGTAAAATAACACAGTGTAGCATAGTTTTAAAACTAGAGTCAAGTAAATTTTTATGTCCCTTTTCTAACTTAATAGATGCAGACAAATAAATTAATAATATATTCATCACAGATACAATTTTTTTTTAATTTGTTGTCCAATGTAATCGGACAGTCAATTTCGAATCAAAGTACATAGAGTAATGATAAACATGCCAGATTTATTTTTCGTGTGGGTCCGTATTTGAATAAACTTTTAATATGCCACCTATTTTTTCTGTAATATTTTTTGTTTTAAGGCTAGTGTTTATAATTTATTTCCTATTTATTCAATTAAAAATTCTATAATCATGTTTGTAGTTTCTCATTCTGTACACAAATTGAATGCCGGTACTGTCTATCGTGCTAACGTTAATTATTAACTACCATGTTGGACAGTAGAAGAAACCTAACGTAATTAGCCCAGCTGAATATAAAATCCAAATTATCTAATTCAGTGGTGTGACCAACTGGAAGATGAGGAAGCTGAAGATAAGAAAACACAGCATATAGAAGGATTATATGAAGTGGTGGAAAGAATAAATTTACAAGCAGGGAAAGATGATGTACTGCTATTTCTGAGGGAGGTCTAAAAACCGGAAAATAACGAGAATTTAGTGGGAGAATATCCTGTCTCGAAATCCGATCCAGGGACTCTCAACTGAGAGATACACATATTATGGAGCAGTAAATTCAACATGTGCCCTAAAACTGCCGTAAGTTACTTTGGCAGTCCGCAACCCTAAGAATATTAAAACGCGAACCTCAAGGAACTGAAGTTGCGAGGGTGGTTTAGATGCCTGCACTTCCAGCAACTAAACCACCTAAATTGCTGTCTGCCTGTACTAACGGAAGCTAATTCCTAAAAGTTTATTTGTTGTTACAACTACGACTGTACTTGGTGGATGATATTTAATGGTTTGGAAAGATACACGTGTGTGGATTCCTGCCTCATTGTTGCAGGCGTTTTTGGGGTGAAATGTGTTTGTGTGTGATATTTACCATTGTGGCATGGAGAACGCTATTTCTGTGCTAATAAAACAAGGACAAAAAGTGAATTTAAATAAACGGACAGATTGAAATCTCTGATCAGAACATAGTGGGTGCGACATTTCTGTCTAATAATTTACTTCTTGCTTAACTACTTCTTATGTTGACAAAAAGTAACTTTTCACACGCTGAGCGCTACTTTGGTGTCTTTTCTTGTATAATACGTCAACAACGGTACTTTCTTTATGTCCTTTCGTATGTATTGTCGAATTAAAAGAAAAATATTAGTAATAAATTCAGAAATATTTAGAAGGAAGCGGTCGTAGTTATTGCACGGCTATGTCAAAGCTTATCCTTCGGTGCAAGAACTAAAAGCTCGAAAAATCTCGGGTTCGCCGGTTTCTGGTTTTTAAAGTCGGAAATGACGGAGCACGTCACTGAAGTCTGCGTAATTTAGAGTGAGGTATGCTTTGCCTTGCAATACTAACATGTTTCGTTTTGTTTTTGGCGCGATAGCTCCAGTGGGCCAGGACCTCCTCATTCACGATGTTCTAGATCACACAGAACTACGCGCCACAGTCGGTAGAACTCCTCTGGGCGAGTGATCAACTTGTCGCAGAGACTTCTACCTGACAACACACAACACTCACAGCAGACAAACTTCCATGCCTCAGGTGAGATTCAAACCCATAATCTCAGCAGGCGAGCGGCTACAGACTTACGCCTCAGACCGCACGGCCACTGGGACCGGCCAAAACTAACTTGGAGACACGTAATATGTTGTGAGTCTAGACGATGTGGAGGCAGGAATGCTTTGAAAGTAAGGAATGATGGGCTAATGGTCCTGTCTCCACGTGACTGATTTATTTTTGAAAAACTGGTAGTTGGTCATTTTATCGAAAGTTCTTTGCCATTTGTAGAATCTGAATTTTTGTCACCATATTAGATGACCCGTCACTGGACCACGTTCTGAGCCAAATGAATGCGGTGAACACTTTATGCCTATTTTGACTTTCGTTTCAAGGTGCGTTCGCGGAACTTCGAAAAGCGATTGTTAGCTTCGTCTTGTCTCTCCGTCCGTTTGCATGGAACAGCTTGGCTCCCACTGGACGGATTTTCATGCAATTTTGTATTAGATGATTTTTTGAAGAACTATTGAGAAAGTTCAAGTTGCATTAAAATCTGACAAGAATGACAGGTTATCCACATGAAGACCGATGTGTATTTGTGATAGTATCTCGCCGAGTTCTTCTGAGAATGAGAAATGTTTGCGACAAGGTCGTAGAGACAATCAAAACACACATTTTATCTTCAATTTTTTTTAATCGCTTCGATTATGAGATAGTGTGTAAAAATGTGGTAGAGCCATAAAGGTTACGGAAGGCAGTACAGTGCAGGAGCTTTGCATCCTGGATAAATAAATCTACAGACACACACTCAGAATATGTAACACTTTTTGCTGTTGCACGGCAACAGTCGTTACGCGAAGGCGTCGTATTGTTAACGTTATACGTACATTTCCTGTCTTGTTAATGTCGTCCCATCTAAGTGTAAGGTCTTCAAAGTGGTACACTCCCATTACGTTGATTCCGATTTTTTTTACGTTTGCCAAATTTGAAGTTTTGGAAAGCTCTGTAGGATTATTACGAGGGTCGATTTATAATTTTTTTGATTGTGTTTATTAATAATTTTTAAGGTCTTCGTTTTAGGAATGTTGTATGGTCTTTATCAAATGTCGCAGTTTAATGAAACCACGGTGTTTAGGAACTTGTTTCTATTGATGTATACAGAATGAGTTATAAGCAAGCTTTTCTCTTCGGTCTGTCGGAAGGACTGTTCTAATAACACTTTTTCTTGTATCCCATGCAGTACAAGTGAAAAGGGAAAAGAAACCAACTTCTAAAGGTGGCAGATTTAATAAATTGAGCCTATGGCTAAATTGCCCAGTGACATTCTCCATCAACAAATTATGCAGCTGTAAAGAAATGTTAAACTCAAGCTCTTAATTCCGTACCAACTAACGATACACTAAGTCGTATAATATTCTGGCGCTTTGAGACTCTGTATCATTATCAGAACCTTCAGCATAGCAGATTTGTGTGATTGTGCAGTTCATGACATCGCTTGCAATTTCTATTGCCAGCCGCTAAATCAGTACTCAGCGTTACCTTTCATATGCAGTTAATATCACATGGACGTCTTGTAATAACTCATAGAACTGCAGCCACCAGAAAATTGCAGTCAGTCAAGTTTTACTTTTCGTGAGGTTCTTCATATAAATTACATCTCACGTAAGGAGCAGGGATGCTCACGAAGACGGCATTCTTTTCTCCCCCTTTTCAGAACCTCGAAAAGTTGAAGGCTCTTCATCTTCGCTGTCGCTGCCGCCATTCTCTTCCACTTGAAGATGCACACACACACACAAAAGTTGCTCCATCTTTCTGTTGTTTAGTTGTTGTTTTATTTTAGAAAATGGAAATTTCTCTCTGGAGAAAATGTTCTAGTTGATGAGGGCGTGACAGTTTAATGGTGAAGAAAAGACACCTCCCACCTCCACGCTTTCTGTCGCTGTCGACTAGAACCTCTCGCCCCCATTATGTACTTCAGAAAACAAAAGTACAGGAAGGGAAGAGGGTGAAGACGTCGCATTTTGTTGATTGGAACTTCTCGAAATGTGAATGAAAATGAATGGAGTTGATTCTACTGAGTATGACAATATTAACACTTTTTGTTAATTTAGAAAGGATGTGATTGTTTGGCAGTTTGAAAGGAGTCTTTTTTTTTGGTCAAACGAAGAACATAATAGAAGATACTATTTTATAGTCAATAATGTAAATATTTTTGTAGGGTTTATTGTGGTTTTAGTTTGGGCAGCCGTCAAAAACTCAACTTTATTATACTGCAGTAGAAGAACAAAACCTACGAAGTTATAAACTCGTTGGAGTCTGAAAGTTAGCATATATTATTCTCTGTATACCTACGTCAACAGCGCACAAAGTCAGTCTCCATAGAAGAGACCGGACAGTTAATGCTGGTTAGGGAAACAGTCGTTATATAATATTAATATTGCTCATATCCGAGCATTGCTGAACAATTTGATAGATAACACCAAAAAATGCACAGGCATTAAAAGTACACTTTCACACATAATCCACTAATACTTCGACATGTTTCGATCTTCTTCAGATCGTCTTCAGGGGATTTTACATCAAACAATCATATATGCAACACAGACTGACTATTAAGTAGATTAAAAATTTATAGTCTTTAAAGTTGTGGATATCATAAAATTTGTAGTAAGAATGTATGCAGAATTTGTCTGTTGTGGTTTTAGTGGATTTCGTATGAAAGCTTATTGTTATACTTGTAGATTTGTTGTTATTATCTCATAAATCGCTGCAGAGTCTGAAAACAATGCGGAACCAAAAATCACCGTGGGAAAAATGTATAGATAACAGTGTTAGGAAGTGATATTTGTACGAGTAATAATCAGTGTGCTTTGATACTGAAGGCCTTGATATGACAGCTGTAGAGGCCAAGGCCGTATAATATTGCTCAATAACATATGAAAATTGACCTCATGCGAGTTGTTTCAAAGGTACTTGACGATATGATAAGTTTCTTCCACTTGTGTAGCATGACATGCATACGAATTTTGTCACCTGTTAGTCGAATTTTATGGTATTGCTTTCATATCGTTATTCCAAGATAAATATCAACTTTGTGGTTCGAATTTAGGACCGTTTTGATACACGGCCCGTAACTAACGGTTACACGACCACATATTATATCTTTATCTAGCTTAACGTATGTGGACTTTGACCGTTACATTTATTTAATTTTATATACTTTCTAGTTTTTTAATCGTGTTTACTGTATTTTGTTGCTAAATTTATTTTATACTTGTTACTAGATTGAATCCAGTCACAATGCACTGGCCTATGATTTCTATTCAAGATATTATTAATTATATTTTCACAGGACTGCATTCATAATATGGGACTGAAGGAATTCAATGATATTACAGTGGAAATTTAGTATTGTATTGCAACACTTTTCATGAATACGAATTAAGACAACTGACAACACTGGTTAATAATAATTTTCATTGTCCAAGTTTTATTAATATTTAAATTGCGTATACTTAACTTGATGCTATGTTGTATTCATGTACGAGCTGCATTCTCAAAAGATGATTCTATTTGTATTTGTTGTCTTCTTGATGATCGACCAGAGAATGCCTTAACTTTTCAGAAATAAAAGTAATACACAATAATTAGTAGTAATAGAAGACGTGCATGTAATCTGCTACAAGTACATTTTGCTGGTCTTTTATTAGAGATCTGTCAGTTTAAATACAACCATGCTCCTGAACAGCAGTACAGCCACCTTGATATGCCCGACATGTTGTTTTGATATAACGAGCTCTTATCACGTGATATAACTCTGTATATCAGAAGCTAATTGCCATACTACCGAAATATATTAAAAGGTATGTCGCAGCTCCTGTCAGTGTGTTAATTTACCATATGAAGAGAATAAATGAAGAATTTTGCGGATAGAGATCCAACTTCAGTTGTATTTATTACTTTTATATAAAGCGAATTTTATGTTTTCTGCAGTAAAGTTCATTTTGTCCGCTCTCGTTTCCAAATTTACTGCCGAAGGCAAATGTTTGTGACCCGCTTAAATTGTAAAAATTGTATTCTCTTGTTGCCTGTCTCCTGTGTTTGTATTCCCGCTTGAATGCACAGTAGAACCTTTTTTCCAAGACCGAAGAAGAATGGTTCAGCCTAGTGAAAATTCTCACTGTACCTGTCATTTCCATTTGAAAAGCGTTGTTCCTTACTTCGTTCGCTTGCAAATGCGAACAGTGCACTTCTTTTCAAACAAGAGATTCAGTTCATTCGACATTCTCACGTACTATGTCCGTACCCAGCACAGTAACCCTAGAAACACGTATAGTACGTTTATTTAAGGAATACGAATTTTCAGTTAACTGTATAAAAGAAACAATCCAAATAGAATTCATAGCACTAATTTCCTGTTACATTAATTTCAAGTTTCAAATATTCATAGCCATTATAAAGGTTATTTTATTTTATTCCTGTAAGGAAGATCACTTTAGTAAATACTTCGCATGCATTGCCTTCGTTTGTTATGATATCAGTATTATATATCTTTGCCATGTTTAAAATTCTTGACTTACCAACAGTATTCAGAAATTCTTTGTAGGTATGTTAATGGCCGCTCACCAAATCTGACTTAACATGCCCGGATCTAATAGCGCCATTTGTTTTACAAGTTGCCCTAAATTTATACGAGATTTGAGATTTTCCCTGAGGTGGAGATTTACAATGTAGTCTGTTTTATGATCAGTGCAGTCCCTTGAAAATGGGAGGCAGGGGTTCCTCCGAAACATTGGTGGTCAAGTACCACATCTCACGGTGTTATAAACCATACGATCAAGATGTAAATTACTTCGTACTGCTGTCAGCTGCAGACTCTTTCATAACGGGGGTCAGACACGTTACGGTAACATGACAAAAAGTTTGAATTATTTTTCGCGATCTGATTTCAAATGCGGATGCAGGAAGTTTGCATGACTCATATTTTCGGAGAAAAATGATACCGCAGCTTTTCATACTTGCAGGTCCCTTTTGAAAAAAACTATCCCTATTGGTAAAATTTTGGAGAAGAGTTGGCGCGGGAGTGTGAAAATATGCCATATTTAGTTCTTGCAGCCATGTTACTGCATATACATAAAAAAAAATATGGTGAAAAATAAGTGCAGATGGGGTTGTGACTGTTGCATTTGCTGTTATCCTGCCGTTGCCTTAGTCAGAAGCATGTTTTCACGAGAATGTAAACATTTGTTTTGTTGTGTTGTGTTGTGTTGTGTTATTAGTTCGTATACATGCCTCTCCTTCTGTACGAAGTGTACGCCCTCTTTAGCGTATCATTCTTCATTTGGTCACTGTTTACAGTTTGGATATTTTACATTGTTACACTTTCGTTATTTTGAAACTGAATGCTGCCTGCAAACGGTTTCTCGTGCAATATTCCTAAACACGTGGGTTAAGATCAATATTACGCAACTGAAGTATATTTTGTTTCAACGCAAGGTCGGAATAAGGGCAGGGAACGGGGGACGGGGCCGGTGCAGTTGCCTAGAGCGGAATTCAGTTTACCTGCCGATACTAAAACATAAATGAAATGAAATAGAATAGCTATTGCACGGAGTGAACGGAAAATGTACGGTTAAACCTGCAGAATGTGAATCTACAGCATAATGCAAGAAAAACAAGTTTTATGAACGTATGCCTTATGAAGAATGGTTTACGGTATACGGGGTTCTGAAGATTAAACAGGTGTCCTCCAAGTGTACAACTTGAGCTTCAACGCCCAATATTTCACGTCGGAATAGTGATTATCCGATTCATTGGAAAATTCCAGGTGTCATGCGAATCATCACAAATCCATTCTATTTCCGTTGTTGCAAATTCTGAATGTCACTGAATTCTTTAGGATAAACAGAGGACTTCAGATGTTCCCAGAGTTAACAAGACAGGCAATGTACAGTACTGTACATATGTATAAACGTAACATTGAGGAGTTTTGTTGCAACCAGTGTTGCCGTGGAAAAGCAGTATATATTACGTATCCTGATTTTGTGTTTATAGCCTTTGGTATCCAGCATGCAGTGCGCATGCACCATATTGTTATCTGAGGCTTGCCCTACTCTACAATGTATTTTCACATTATCTCATAAAAGGTATGATTAAAAAAAGTAATTGAATATGAAATGTGTGTTTTGATTTTCTCTACAACTTTTGCGTGAACCATTTATCATTTTAAGAAAACCTGAGCGAGATATGATAAAAAATGTATAATGTTCTTCAAGTAAAGTACTCGTTATTCTTGTCAGATTTTTAACGAAACTTACATTTTCTCCACAACTTTTTGAAAAATAATCAAGTATTAAATTTTTAAAATTTCTCCACAGAATTTTAAAAAATAATCGAGTATTACATTTAATGAATATCCTTCCTGTGGGAGCTGAGATGTTTGGTGCGTACAGACAGATGGACATGACAACTAGTAATCGCTTTTCTTAATTTTATGAACGCGCCTAAAAATCTGAGAGACATAAATCAGGGAAGGATCAGACGATGCTGCTGGCCCACCTCGTCTTATCCATGGTTCGGAAACACGTTTGTCAAGAGTTCCTGAATTGAAAGAAGAAACTGTAAGAGAGTACCATCATGCATGAACTATAAATTAATCCTGCTCTGCATATCCAAGCCTTGCAACAGCTCTGGAAGGAAGTTTCGTAGGAAATCGCGGTAAACAGCCCGTTAGACATGGCAGTAGAAAGTAGGGTCCCTTCTGGTGCAGTGCCTGCGCGGAAACTCAAGATGGAAATTTTGAACATTTTATTTAACCCTCAGCAAGCCGTAACTCGAAACCCACGATTCAGAATGCCTGTGTTTATCTAATATTTATTTCTTGTGTTGAACCGCAGATTCATTTTCTGTAGGTTTGACCGTGCAAATTTCATTCATTCCGTGCATCGAAGTGGGTCTACAAAACTTGTTGGTTATAGGCATTTTGTAGGTTATGAATTTGTGGTAATTATATTTATAATTTTGAATAGTATACATACAATCTTCAAATCCTATAAATAAATAAACGTGTTTGCACTGAAACATATTATACCATTTTTGTTCAGAGAGCGCAGGGGGGATGAATTGCCTTCACAGTGCCATATAAACTAGTAGATAACCCATCCTTTTTTCATTTGCTGTTCTCGTGAAACGGCAAATGTATTTTTCTGACGCACAGAATATGTGCTTAACAGCTTAAAAGTATAAAAAAATGTTCCAAATGGTTAAAGATACATGCTACATTTACCCTGTTTTGCAAACGGACTAATTTCATGAAAAAGATTCCGTCTTATGGAGATAAGAGTTGGTCACATAATCAAATTTCTTACCTTCGTCAGGCCAAGAAACTCCATTACCATATACATAACGGTCTGCACTCCAGCCCTATTCTGTGTTACGTCAATTTACTTTACGCCCTCAAACTGTATATCTTGAAGACACATTTTAAGAGTATCATTCAATCTACGCCCATGTTTTCCAAGTGGTCCCTTGTCTTCAGGTTTCCCGACTAAAATTTTGAGAACATTTCTAATTCATTCCATGCGAGCTGCATTGCACCCTATTATACTAACTTGTAGAGTAAGTTTTGAAATTTTCTGCCACTCTTGAACCCATTGAACCGTATGGTGAGACAACATACTCGTAGATTTGTATTATTTATGCAGCCACACAGGCTGCATAAATAATTGAGAACATTAATAATTCGACTTACTGAACGTGTAGCTCTGTAGGCCGCACTGAGTGGGCCGTATTGGGAAGGGTAACACACTGGGCGGACCAACACAACGGCTGCAGAATTTTGTTGCAGTAGTAAGCTCATGATACTAGACTCGAAAATATCGTAATATTAGGTATTAATGAAGCAGAACATAACTGAATGAAGACTTACTAATCTTCAACTCTTGTTTGTCCACTTGTAGGCAGGTGGACAGAGTTTCACCGATTACGTACGACCCGCTAGCCGATAAAGGAAAAAAATCTTTCTTTCTTGTTCAATTTTTAAACTTGTTGACATCCTTGGTAGGCTTTGTAGTCTCCTGTCTCGACTAAAAGTGTGAAAACGTGTGGCTATACTTCGCCTAAGGTCACATAACGGAACTTAATTTCATCAGCTTGTCCTTCTAATATCATACGTCACATAAACTGCTTTGCAGTTCCTCTTAGACCTGCATGCAAAGTCAGAGTACTCAGAGTTGCTAATATAAATATTGCTTTAAACAAAAGCATTCCTAATATGTCCACATTTCTTTAAATCACCGATTACTTATTATTATTATTATTATTATTATTATTATTATTATTATAGTCCAGTCTGTAGGTGAACGTAGAGAGGAATCGGGGTTCGATTCGGGGTATGTTGAGGGATTTTATCTCTCAAAGGCTTACACAGTGGGTCTGAGGTCTATCTACCCTCCTTTGCAGTGTTTACTGGGGGGGTGGGGGGGGGGGGTGGGGGGGGGGTTCCTCTTTCCCCGGGCCTCACCCGGCCGGAATGTGAACCTGACACTATTAAAACCCCCCGGCTA
>Ga0123355_10016670_pt1 | contig 11593 bp, 6 predicted proteins | sample TergutEmb28metaG_3_FD_89872 | JGI IMG/M metagenome (GOLD analysis project Ga0123355, IMG submission 89872) | Embiratermes neotenicus P1 segment gut microbial communities from Petit-Saut dam, French Guiana - Emb289 P1 | ecosystem: Host-associated > Arthropoda: Insects > Digestive system > Gut ...
CAAAAAGGAACAAATTACGATATATTTAGTGTATTAAAAACTGTTTATTTTCTTGTTTTCAACAGATCTCTTACATTTCCACACATTACAATATGAATATAATAAACTATTAATGAAAACAAATTCTGAGAATGCACCAGCAATGGATTCCACATACATGGAGGACAAATATCACACACCTTCTCATTGCAGACATTGTAAAAACATCACCTTTGTCCCCCCCTCTCAACTTACGTATTAACAGCTCAGGACAATGACGTTGTCTGAAAGGGAAAACACTGTCCTGCAGTGGGCACTGAAATTGAATAGTGTCAGCAGCAGAAACCTGGCATTTATGAGACTGTATGATGAAGGTTAAGTACCAGCACTCTGTTCTACCATGGTTTTATCTTACATCAGGTACTCTTTGTTTCATATCTTCTATTTTTGTCACCAACTGCCACACATATGTCAATGGTAATAAAAATGTACTATGGTTATTTGAAATTCAGTGCTTGATCCAAGTTAATGCTGTATTTTCAAGTTAGGCTGTTCAAATTAACCTTCATCAACGGCAGAGGATTTTAAATTTGTCAATTCTACACTTTTTGTCAAGGGAGGAATGGTTTACTGCCTAGGAATAGAGGATTTCAAAATTCCTGATACACCAAGGTTGGAAGTCACACTTTAACTCATGGGTTATGATATTATGACTGAAAGATGCAGTGACTCGGTGACTGGCCAGTTGCACTGTCCACATGTGTTACTGCAATAATGTAGTGTATTCACCAATAGGACAAATTATACCTGGCAACAAACAAAGAGGAATGACTAGGCAGAATAAATTGCTAGACCTATCAAAGAATTTGTAAATTAGATCAGCAATATCCACTGCAAATGGAGAAACAGTCTTTGCTTTGTAGTTAACTGTAACTCCTTTGTATATAATTATCTGGCTTAAGCAGCACTTTGTCATTGACTGATGTGCATTTTAAACAGAAATAAATTATAAACGTACTAGAATTTTAGAACGGTCCGGACATCGAATCCTACTTGGGGGGGGGGGATTTTCTGCACCAGTCCAAACCGACACTAGGGACCACGCTGTCTCCTTTACACTGGGTACTGTCTCTCTTTCTTGGGGTTAAAGCGGCTGGGGCGTGGCGTTGACCACCCACCCCCATCTAGAGCCAAGGGTATAGAAAGAGTAGAGCCGTATGTCTACTCTTTATTTGGGTATTTATAGCCTGTTCTAGCGTGAAATTTACCTTTACTTACAGTTTTAGTAGTACTTTATTAGGAGAGTATTTAACTGCTGTTAAAGTGAACCAACCATTTGTACTAATTACTGTAGTATTAATGTTATACAGTTTATTGCTACAGATCAAATAGTAAATTGTACAGACAGTGATTTCATAATGAAACCTTGCAACTCTAACCGTCACACAACCGAGAAATAGAAGATAACATTTTCACGCGGCGAAACTCAGCACACAGATCTGTGAGGCAAATCAAGAGTAATATTCTGCGGAACGTAGCGGTGCCGCTCTTCCTTAGGGTGAATATTACTTAACATAAACAGTAGCCAAAGAAATCAAAATTGAACTATATATTCGGATAAAAGGGTAAATTGTGAGAGGAAAGAGGACCTGTTAGTGGTGGCCCTAGGGCCACCCACAGACACAATCTTTTCATACAGCACCTAAAAAATAACACAGCCCCTAATTAAAATCTACAAGCTTCGCCAGTGTTCTTACGATAGACACACATCCAATATCACTACAAATATAACACGAAAGAAACAAGGAATTTTTACAGAACATATCTATGTACCATAATCACAAAACAAAATGCAACATTATTAACATAAATGCCCATACTTATTGCGATTTCTGATTTTGCTAAGTGCACCATCTTTAGGTACCTAACACCCTGCAGTCTATGATAATTTCATTTAGAGTAAGTTAAAGTAGGCTAGATGTCTCCAAAACTTTGGTAAATATATAAATGGAACATTCAAATTGTTCATTCTGTGCTTTGTGAATTGATTTACAAACTCTATTAGTACCAACATATGCACATTTCTATAAATTATGTATATCACTCTTAATTTGCTTTGCAAATTAAGAGTGATATAAGTAATATACACAACTGTGAAATTCCTTGGAGCTGACAGAGTTTAAAAAATGTGAATGTTGGTTATATTCCAGAAAACAGTATTTTTTTCCCATCACCACCAACTGACCTTAAACCTTTAAACAAACAACACACACTGCTTTATTATGTAGGCCCAGTCCGTACTGCGCTGTAAACACATCTCGGTTATAAAAACCAGTCAGTTTATGCGGCTTTCGTGGTCTAGGGATAGTGTGCTGCCATTAAGTACCTAAGTTCGCGGGTTCAAACCCGGCCGAAGCCGTCAGAATTTTTCAGGGCGAAAAAATTCTCAGCACTCCTTCCTTCGGAAGGGAAGTAAAGCTGTAAAGCCGTGGTCCCATGTCATAGATTTACGACATGTAAAAGTCACAATTTACCGGTTAATTCTCGCCCACATAGTTCCACCATTCGCTACTAGGATCTCTCGCGTCGTTGGGGACGTGGAGGTACCTGGGGCGAACGTGGGAATGTTCAAACAGGCGGGGTATAGGCTGCAGTACATCCATGGCATCAGCTACGGGTCCTACTGAAGAAGAAGAAGCAGTTTATGCTGTAAGTGGCACAAGTTGCTGTTTGTTCTCAGATAAATACAACTATTGTGGGAAGACAATACAGTTGTTGAATGTTCGGAAGAATTAAGGGGTTTATGCTAAACTTCTTATGGATGCCAAGCAGCGCCTGTCACTGGCCTGACGGTCCTGAAATATTGTATTTTAAAAGCCGTAAACAACTGAGTAATGTAACCAAGCAGAACAGTAAACATTATTCTCCACCCATTCTTTAATTCAGTGCGTGATGGCTGTAGGTGGGAAGAATCATATTCCAAATAGAAATTTTTGCCAAAGGAGCCTCATTTATCTGGCGAGCCAGAATGTGATTTGCCCTGGTTATGTCGTAAAACAAACGCCAGTGTTCGGGTCTGTAGTTATTTGAGTGTCTCACCAAACTCAACTTAGAGTCTGAAGTACAATAAAATAATTAAAATTAAATAAAATAATAATATGAACTTAGTTCATGTCTTACCACCCTTTCCTGCTTTCTCATTATTTTAAAACACAAGAAGATTAGGCCTATAAATTAAGACCTACGAAGTCTTCATACATAAAAAACTAAGGCATGTTATTATGTTGTTATGCTACTTTGTTAAATATGTAGCCACCAGGTGGCTATGAAAATAAGATGATAATGAGAGTGCACAGCATTTTTGAATGGGATGTACAATAAACATATCTGCTGAAAGACACAATATAAGATATCTTGATGCTTAGTGTAATTCTGTCAACTTTGATAACGTAAATTTTTCCCTGTCCATGTCAAAAGCGTATGGAGGTGAGTTGTAGCTCCACACATTCTTTACCTTAGGAAGTAGTACGCCCCTGTCACTTTATCTCCGAAGAAAGAGCACCTGTTACCTACTGATGAGGATAAGTGAGCTTCTGGGCCCCACTGAATGCTTGGGAGAAAAGACAAATCTCATCCACCTGCCGGGAATTCATCTTCGTTTCTTTGGCCATAGAGTCCAATAGGATAGTCGAATGTAAAAGTCTTTTACTTTAAATGTAACTATGTTTTCAGAATATTTCCAGTTACGAAGGTTTGGTATTTTAACACAATTTGTATTTAACAAATTCCCTTTAAATTTTGAAGAAGAAGAAGAAGAAAAAAAAAACTTTTTGTTACTTTCGTTTTATTTTCCATACTGTTCTTGCTTAAAATTTCAGAGAGAGAAATGTCTGCCTCGGCAAAGTAATGTTTCGTTAATTGTGCGAGTTTATAAATCTGGCTATAGAAAAGAGACGTGCTTGCCCACTCAGTAGGTTTTCCACGTTCACCTCAAACAGTTTCAATTCTTATGCTCAGGACATTCCTCTATCATGTTACAGCCTGTCCCACTCTGCTAACGAATGCGAAGTACTCGCTGGGCCAATGATTGAAGATTCCAATTTCCTTGCCATGTCACTGAGATAAGACCTGCTATGCATGCTCACTGACAGGCAGCCCACATTTAACAAGATCTAGAAGTGCCTTGTAAACTGTGCACCAACATCATCATCTAATTCGAAATTGAAAGTTTTATTATGTATATGAGAAAGGTTTTATGATAATGTCGACTTTTGAAAGTTGTGTTAACTTTTATTGACGCCGTGTGCTACAAAAAGAAAAAAAAATTATGTAAGAGCTTTTGAAAACATGTTTTTAAATTATGCTAATGTCGTCACCAATTTGCGGGTTGCTATAAACTCAAAAGAATAGACGTTATTAATACTGATACTTCAAAGAAAAAGTGATGTCAGTCATGTCAGGATGTAATGAAATGTTTCTTAGAATAACATTAATTTGAGCAGACAGCAGTTCAATAAAGAATTCAAATTGTAGCTGTACAGACAGAATTCAATCACTCAAGTTTCTTCAACACGTTCAATTAATTTATTTTGCAAGCAATGAACACGCAGTTGTTGGGTGACAAAGGTTTTGAAGTTCGGTAAAATCCTGTAGATGGATGGAAATGGGCAATAATAAAAAAAATCCATTAAAAGGTAATTTGTACAAAACCTATTAATATTTTGAGTATCAAAATTTGTTTATAGTAGGCATAAAAATTTTTCCACATTACAGAAAACTCGACAGGTCTGCAATGCATAGAATAGTTCATTTTCCTCAACCAGGTAATTACTCAATGATTACTAGACGTATGAATTTTATTTCTCTTCGCGTTCTACGACTTCTTTTCTGTATTTGACATTCAGAGGACCGTGCATCGTGATATATACTTATAATAAAACCAACGAGATACACTAATTTCTCAAATTTATTTTTGGAATATGACTGTACATGTTTCGGACAGGTTTTCTGTCCATCATCAGGAGTCTAGTACTGTATACAGAGCAATAGGTATATGTCATACAGGTTATGCTGACTGCTTGCTAGCGGGATCAGGACGGAACTGAGTTCCATGCTGATCCCGCTAGCAAGCAGTCAGCATGAGCTGTATTTAAGAAATTAGTGCATTTCGTTGGTTTTATTATACCAATTGTTTTCTGTAGTACTCGCGGTCAAGGACAAGTAGTCGTGTTATGGCTGTTTCAGCTTCAAGTGCAAGGTTAACTATCCAATTTTCCTTCCTGGTGTGCAAGTTATATTTGAGTCTTTTTTCTAATAAGGAAATTTCTTTATCGGGAAAAGTTACAATTTATTACGATTATTAAAGATTACACTTCTATTAATCACTGAATAATATACAACGGTGATGTCTTGCCTAAAAACAAGAGAAAATTACTTTTGTTCCGAATTAAAATGAGAAACAAATACGTGCACTCAATGGTGACAAGTCGGACTACTGGTTCCCATATAAGTGATAGAATAAAGTGAAATGGCAAGTTGATGCAACTAGGTAATTTTATTGATACATTCTTAGCTCGACATGTTTCAGGTGCATAAGCCCGTCAGTTACCTACTGACTTAACAAAAATATAGGTATGGCCAGAACACACACATCCTGCTTCACTACACCTGAAATAATGCAACTGTACCTGTAGTTCACAGCAATTTCTTTCTGCACTTTGATTGGAAATGTAAGGAAATTTAAACTGCATTTCCACTGTTACAACTTTACACTGCCTGCAGGAAGGCTTGCATTACACAGTCGATAGCACCGCAAGTCATTAATTAATTGCTGAATGTGCTGCGTAAATGTAGGAAGGTCCTAAAAAAAAAAAGACCAACATATTTAGACTGGCTTATATCAAATTTATGAGAGCAGTGACAATTACAATTAAAGAAATGTCAGTCTATCCACTTATTATATAATAAATGCGCTAGAAAATAAGCAAGACACACATTACACATAGCATGCCTTTCCCACCAACAGTTCTAATTTTTAATTAAACACTTATGTACATGAACAATATATCATCTATTCATTAGAGCAGCAGGAATCTGTGGTAAAGGCTGCCCATGTGCTTAATTAAGCACTATGCCATGAATACTGTCAGGGAATGCATACATAGCAACACATTTTTTAACCTCAGAGTGAGATGGAGGTGAGTGGTCAGGTTCACATGCTGGTTGCTTTATACCCAAAGAGGACCTGTTTCCTACTGGATTAGAGGATTTTTGAGCCAGAGTGCTGGTATGGACATGGTGAACAGTAACATATCTGATCTTGCCAGGAATCACCCCAGAATCCTGGGGCATCCATCCCATAGCTTAGTCAATGTAGGATGAGCTATCCCACTTGGAATTCACTTGCTTAGCACAAAGGGTCTAGTTTCTGTGAACAATGATAACCTTCAAACTACATAAAACAAAAGAATTTCTTGACTAGCTAAACAGTCATCAATGGCACATGAAAGACACTGAACTTTAGAATGTAATTTAGTTACATGCAAATATAATTAAATACAACTTACAGTGTCAGTCTTAAAATTTCTTTGCAGGATAGACCTTTGGCCATCATCCAGCCCATCTGTTGAATGAAGAAACTGTGGGAGAAAAGCATCATGGAATGCCACAAAGTTGACAGCTGCCATGTTGTACAGAGCCACGGCAATTTCCTCTCCCAGCAAAGCATGTGATTTGTGGACCAATGAATGTAAAAGAACGGTCAGGAACTGAGGAAGCAGTTCTTCACGAAATAATGCCTGCCATCAATAAAATGGCAAACTAGTCACATAAACATAACTGTACACTTTCATTAACTTGTATGTGCTTCCTTTGAAGAAAAATCTTTTTAAAAAACAAAATGTGCAAATAACCACATTTGAAAATTCAATGAACCTCAGGTTTTGTTGACTTGTCAATTCCAAGTTCAAACTCTGTTTTCTTGAAGGCTGAGAATGTGTATGCTTGCCCTATAACATTTGAGTTTCACATATTTACCAGAAAGTAAATTTATGACCAGGACAGCCTTTTCTCACAAATGCTTCATTGGTTTTTTCATTGTTTTCTATGTCTACAGTATGAGAGTGCCAACCTGCACTACAAAGTTCTAGTGAAGCAGCAGCCACATTTAAACTTCCTTGCTGGATGACTTTAGATTACATTGGTTGGTAGCAAATAAGTGCAACACAATGCCAAATACTGAAGAATTAATGAAGCTTTAAGAATCACTGCTAGCCACACAACTTCAGTTTTACAAAAACCAAGAAACAGCAAAAAGAAAAAAAGCCCAGCCAACAGGGCTACTAGCATGTATCATACACTAACAGTAAAAGGGTTAAATTCAATAAATGGGTGTGCACACACCCCATGCACGCACACACACACACACACACATACCTACATCTTACTGAGTTCTACAGATTCTGTCTTAACCTACAGATGGGGCCACCTACCAGCAACTGCTGGCAATGTGCATGTACAGGACATCAGAAAGTTATCATTATTAAAGCCAGCCAAGACAGAATTCTATGTATATCAAAACAATGAATGCAACAGTGGCATTAATGATTATGTTATTACCTTATGGTACAGCTTCCATTTGGAGTTCAGTTCTTCTAAGCTACGCAGATTTTGTCCAAATAAATTGATATCAGGCTGCAACAATGACTGTCCATATGCCTGTAATATGGCCACAAACTGCTCGCGATTCTCAATTCCTTCCATTCCAGGTTCAGATAGAGCACGTAAGACTGATGTCTGGTAAAAGTACTGCCACTTGTGCAATAAAATGGCATGAAGGACACCAAATAATGCTGGTTTTATATCTGGTGATGCAGTGACTGCTACCTAACACGGGATGAAAATTACACCAGTAAACTGCATGCTGCAACAGTCTGACCCAAGAACCTGGTGGTCTCAGGGTAGGCTACCACACTGTCATTCAGAGTAAAGATTTCAATCCCTACTCACAAATGTGTGTGGATGCTTCTGCTCAGGGAATAAATCCTGTATCTTTGCCAAATATAAAAATATGGGAATGTTGGAAATACAAGCACCCACATCATGCTGTATATCCCCTAAGCTGACCCATATTCTCACCATCATCCTAAAATTCTAGGTAAACCTTATGGGTGTCCCAACTGATTTAATGCCTTTGCATAGGGTGGGAGAGGCCAGGAAGAACAACACAGACGAAATCTGAGGGCACTATAACTACACACTTAAGTGACCAGAATGTAAAGTTCAAACAGCTCAAACATAAAAACATAAAAATCTTAATTATAACTGACAGAAAAAATAAACTTCATTATACAGAAATTTGGCATAAACTTCCATTCAGAATCATTCATAGACTTTATAAGAGTTTATGCCGAATATGTGTTTGGTCTTGGTGCTTCATGGGGGTATGAGGTGGTGCAGTTGGTTGAGGCACTGCGCTACAAGCCAGAAGGTCGCAGGTTTGATTCCTGATGGTGTCATTGGAATTTTTCATTGACAAAATCCTTCTGGCCGCACTATGGCCCTGGGGTTGACTCAGCCTCTAAAAGAAATGAGTGCCAGGAATATTTCCTGGGGGGTAAAGCCGGCCGATGTGTAGGGGTGACAACCTTACCACCTTCACGTGCTGACTGTCTTGAAAAATGGGAGCCTCAACCTCCTGGAATCCTTGGGGCCTCTCCAGGCCTGTAATGGGATTACTTGGTGCTTCACTTCACTTTTTGAGGAGATAAAGCATCATTCTCAATGTACAGGGTAAAACTGGTTTCCTATGTCAAACATTCCGTTCTTAGCGCAGACACATTATTGTTCCTTGCTTTCTAATTCAATTTCAACAAAAGTGCCCCTTAATTACCCTTGGAACTGAAATTAAATGCCTGAACACTCTGAAAGTGCCAAGAATTTAAATGGACTTCATTATTTTACATGTACTTGGGTGAAGACTTCAGCAGATTAAAAACACAAAGCTTGTCAACTGTGGTTGATGTGCAGTGCAAAAGAGTTAAGCACCATGTCACTCAAGTGTATGGGGAGATGGGGAGTGCATGTGTAGCTGAGAAGCCAGCTTCATGCTCTGGGTACTTTACCCCAGCAACAACTGAATGGTGGGTAGCGCAGACCCCAGGATTTGTCTGGGTGCTACAGAGAAAAGAAATAATCTCTGCTACTGCCAAGAATCAAATGGTTCCCCAGGCATACAATCAAATGGCCAAATTTCTAGACTGACTTAGCTATACCAAGTCCTAATCAGACCATCTAAATTTAACAAATGAACAACATTAAAGTGTTCATTCTGAAAAATCACCTACCCACTGCACTTCTGTTCTCAAAATGACCATACAAGTTACAAGAAACAGAACCAAATACATATGCATATTTTTATCCAATGTGCCGTGTGGGAAATATTATCATGAATATTACAGAAACCCCAGTTCATCATCACAGTTCCAGAACCGTAGGTTTATCACCACCACTTTCACAAGCTTGCACAGCCAAAGAAAGGGTAACCAGACATTACTCACACAGACAGTATGTGCCACATAAATTTGCTTTGAGTCAGAGGGTTACAAATATTATTTTTATATCGAGGTACAGTCAACCCCCGATTTAACATCATCTGATAGAGCACCACCTCCATTCAGGGCCCATGAAATTCTGTGAACATAAATTCCCTACTATACCTATTTCGATTTACTGCCACTTTTGATATACTGTCACAAACTGTGGTGATGTATCAGGGTTTGACTGTTTGTCACACATGGAATTTTGTCACAAGAGGTTTTTAAGTCACAATAAGGTACAGATGCAATCAGTCCCCATACAGTGGACATGCCAATGGACAGCACAGAAATACCAGTCATACTGTGAGGTTTAAGGTTCTCATGGCAATGAGCATCAAGATAATGGTATTCTGTGATATGATACTATCTACTCTTGTTGAAAGATGTGAACACTTAAGAGGAATTGCTACCTACATCTTCATGGTTGGAGGCAGCAAGTTCTCCTTAAATGTTGGCACAGTGAAACTCCTCTCCACAATTCCTGTATGCCTCATTTCCTGCAGTTATCATTTATTACTACTGTGATGGCTGTGCGACTGGAGCAAGCAGTGAGGAAGAGAGGAACGAACATGAAGTTGCAAGGAGAGTCAAGTTTTACTGGAGTGCACGCTGCTTATGAGACAGTTAAATCATTATCATTCTTTTATGTGCACAGCAACTAGCCAGAGTGATGAACAGAACATTTTGAACTTGAATTGGCACCATTTCATCTGAAACATAAGGATCCAACTAAACAGTAGTTTCTTTGGAACCCAGTAATTTTTATGCAGGTATTAATGTAACGTTTTCATTGTTTATTATTTTTGAGGGTCTAAGTGTAAAATTTATTATTTTCATTTTCTGACCAATTTTAATGCTTTCCTACTACTGGTGTTTTCCCACTTATTGCTCCATTCCTGCAGTCACTTGAGAAATCAAGGATAGAGGTTTCACTATACTTATTTCCTTAAAGACTTGGCATCATATCCTAGAATACAATACTTGATTAGCCATGTTGTTTGTGGTAACTGTAGGTGAGGAATATTACAGGAATACCTAGTAGTTATCACATGTCTATTCTTTGTGAATTAAAAGTTATAAGGAATAGCATTAAAACAAGTTAGCAAACATGTATTGAATTAATACATGAATAACTAGCCAAATCTGTATTCAATATTAAGACTGTAGATTAATCACTCTCACGAAGAAATAAGAGCTATTATAATATACATTAGTCTTCATAAACAAAAAAAAGTTACAAAATGTATGTACTGCATAACATCTGCGGTGCATCTGACCTAAAATAAATTGTAAAAAATTGTAAACAAGAACTATACAATAAGCTTCACTAATGTCTGGACACATCATCCATCATCTTGCTTATTAAAAACACACCGTTTCAGTCACTGAATCTGTCTCTTTCTTTAGGTGGTGTGAAGAAATGAGGATTCTAGTCTATTGGACGTCCAATGATAGCGATCAACACTTCATAACGGGCCACCAGAATTTGGTCCCCATTTCTCCTCCTAGCCTGATGATGCAAGACACATTCGGTCACAGAAAACTTGTGTTCTTAATAAACCTGCATGATGGACAATGACAAAAATATTAGTCCAGCTTCTTATAAAACACCACCATCAGCACCTTTTAAAGCAATATACATACCAATGGATATACATGATCAAGGCAAAGAGAAACGGTGCTTGGAACAAAGCGCTTAAATGATGCACCTGGTTCGGCCATAACCAGCTGCAACAGCTCAAGAAACTTTTCTACAACACGTGTTCCAGCTCCTCCCTCCTGTCCCAATGACTCTGCTAGATGTTCCCTGTAACAGAACATTAATATGATAACAAAATAATTTTTGAGATCAATTAAATTTTCTATAAAGAAGGCAAATTCAAGGAATGGAGAACTATACGTGGGCTGTACAAAAAGTATCGGACCTTTGGTCGGCAAAAATACAATTATTTATTTTGACGTCTGAAACCCTAATCCCCTTCAAAGTAGTCTCCTTGGTAATGCACACACTTCTTCCA
>Ga0123355_10016671_pt1 | contig 11592 bp, 6 predicted proteins | sample TergutEmb28metaG_3_FD_89872 | JGI IMG/M metagenome (GOLD analysis project Ga0123355, IMG submission 89872) | Embiratermes neotenicus P1 segment gut microbial communities from Petit-Saut dam, French Guiana - Emb289 P1 | ecosystem: Host-associated > Arthropoda: Insects > Digestive system > Gut ...
GACTCTGGTTTGTTGTTTTTTTTTTGTTGTGTGTTTTTGTGGGTTGGTGTGGTGGTTTGGTGTGGTTGGGGGGGGGGGGGGGGGTGGGGGGGGGGGGACACCTTTACTTCCATTGGCACTTCCATTATTACAGCCATATGTATATAAATATAATAATGGAAAATGGCAGACTGAGATCAAGTAAGACGGGGATGAGCTGACTTGGTTGTTATCATTATTGTTCAGTTCACCTTATGCTGCCATGACTTTTTTTTTTTTTTTCTGAAACTCACTTCCTAACATTTGCCCATTTTTATGCCAGGCTACTGGCAATGCCCTGGGGTTGACTCATCCTGTAACAGAAATGAGTACCAGGAATATTTCCTGGGGGGTAAAAGCGTCCAGTGCATAGGGCTGACAACCTTACCACCTTCGTGTGCTGATTGTCTTGAAATCTGGGAGCCTCAACCTCCTGGAACCCTCAGGGCCTGTCCAGGCCTGTCATGGGATTGGTTTACCTTTACCTGCTGGCAGTGCCAGATTATTAGATGCTGGACTGTCAGAGTTTTACTACATTTTGAATTATTCAACTTTAGTCATGCTCTACATTTTACAGTAAATGTTTTGAATTAAATAGCACACAAAATTCTGTGTTTAAAGCTGGGGAATGTCATGCTTCAAATTATATAGTATTTTGATATAACCAGTTCCCAATTAATGAGGTTTCACTGTAGTAGATGTAATTTGTAACTGCAAAACAGATAGGACTGGACTACATCTGTCACAGTTCATAGAGTCACTTATTTTCATTTTATTTGGGTAAGTATTCACATACTGAAGCACATTTCAGATGAAAGTTACGAACCTTGTTCATGTGTATGAATGTTTTGTGTTATGTTTTTGAAACTTGACCTGAGCTTTACATAAAACAGGGGCTCACACTAATGTTCAGCGAACAAACATTTGTGTGACACTTTGAAATGTAGGGCTCCATTACCACATTTAATCAAAATCTGTTGAGAGATCAGTTGTACATTGGGACATAGCTCCACTGTACAGGGTGATATGTGCTTTTAACTTCGGGTGCTTATTCCTTAGACCATTCCAATCAGACATGTCACAGAATTATGGGTCCATTTCTCAAGGATCATTTTGGATTTGTCATTACCTTGGTATTTAAAAACTAAGAATTATTAAACAGTCCTTATACAGTTTTTCTTAATTTACAATAAATGTTGAGCCCATCTTTTATAAATAGAAATTTCTTTACAAGTCACATTTAGTAGTCAGTCATATTGCTTGACTTAGCAAATAAACACAGGTGTACTCCAGTTTGGAATATGGATATTTTCCAGATGCATCCTATCTGGTTACGCATAACTTCTCATTGGTCTTGTTTGTTTACTGAAAATGTAAATCTAGTTGCAAAATTATGGTACTTTTTTTTTTTTTTTAAATATTTGCTGTATGGAAGCATGTTTCTTATAAAAGTTAAGCGATCTTAAATGATATACATGTTTTATATATATTCAAGAAAGTTAGTACTGTGGTTATTCTGTCTCTCATGAGGGTTTATGCTAGACCAATATGGATCAAAATTAAGATTTTTGACAGCTTTTGGTGTGTACCTCTAGTATCACATTTCCTAAGAATAATGTGTCAAATTATTTTGAAGATACAGTGTATGGATTAACACAAATGGACCTTACCTCTTCAGTATGCGTTCACTTTTGTAGTGTACTGTGCACATACACTGCATAAAAGGATGTGCAAGACTTCAGACTCATAAAGAGGCCATTCATTGAAGTTTTGTCATGCTGTAAGTCATGTCACACTTGGATCAAGTTTTATGGCAGAATATTATTGAACGTAACGTATACGGCCATTAGTGAATGGAAAAGGGTTTGTTTTTATTATGTATTTGTGCATAACTGAATTTGGATAATGCTGGTTTTTTTTAAGTACCTTACAGTGATTTTCACAGGAAAGAAGACTCGTAGAGGTGTACCGACACCCAGTGACATGTTCCTGCAGGTACTTGAACTGCATCCAGAGATCCTACAACAGATCCTGAGTACTGTTTTGAATGTGATCATGTATGAAGATTGCCGTAACCAGTGGTCTATGTCACGCCCACTCCTGGGACTCATACTCCTCAATGAGGAGGTACGGTACCAGAACTCTCATCGTGTATAACCATGTGAATATAAGACCAGCATGCAGGAATACGTAATGAGTTGAGATAAATCCCACAACATCGTGGGGGACTTTCTAACTTGTAAGAAAGATGAACATTTATCACAGTAGGACAGAACTTTACGACAGTTAAGAGCTAACATTCTTTGCTTCCCTGTCTTCATCCCTTTACTAATATTATGCAATAAAAATGCAGTTGGAACTGTAGAACATTTCTCCCTATTAAGAATGAAACAAATCACTCATGAAACGGCAATATATTAATAACCCTCACAATTCATAAAATTGATTTTCACGTTATTAGACAGTTGATCAGCAACACATCATCTGTCAAAATTTTGTGCCCACAAAAAATTGCCTCTCCTTATATTTTTGTAAAAGTGTAATATATGTATAGGTCTGTTATAGATCTGTCCAGTTTTTTTTCTGTCTCCTGTGAAACAGTGTATTAGTGGGTTATGACAAATTGCTGTTACATGCGCAAAGTTAAACAATCACAGTACTGATTAAGAATAAATAACTCATACTATTTGCCTGTAAACTGACAGAATAAACAAAAATGTAAAACATTTGGTTAATCTTACAGAATTTTGTCTGTTTATTTTCAGTTCTTTTACTCTGGTTTTTGTACTTTACTTCCAGTATTTTAACCAGTTGCGTGAGAACATCATTCGCAGCCAGCCTCCAGACAAACAGGCTGCTATGGCACAGTGGTTTGAGAACCTAATGGATGGCATAGAAAGGAACTTGCTCACAAAGAATCGTGACAGGTTAGTGCCTTATGATACAAATTTGAGTACAGCAGGTGTCGATCTTTTGTGTCCTGTTCACAGAGTTTATTTTGTTACTGTGAATAAATCGGTAAAGGTTTCTCTTCCAATTTTAAACCAGTTGTACTAGAAGCCAATACAGCAGTCAGTGTGATACATTCTTGTATAGGAATATTGGGGTATTCTTTACCACACTCTTCACGAGGAAGCCTTGTTTTAGCCATATAATGCAAACTAAATGGCATTCCACCTTGTGCAGTTACACAAGTTACCTTCCTAAACCTTATTCCATCTTTCACCATTAAAACATTATTACTTCCACATCTTAAAACCCTATGTATTTTATTGTCAATGCGGCCAGATTCAAGGACATTGTGATAACATTGAATGCTATTTACAGTGCTGAAAATGTAGTCAGCAGTGTATGATTTCAGGATTTAAGAACACTGTCCATGTGATGCACTGTTATACAACAGCGTTACTAATACATAAACAATTTTGGTCACATGATCGTTACTGCTGCATAGAGATAAATTTTTAACCCGGAGAATAGCTGTATTGATATGAGACTTTATATTGCTTTGTTCAGTCCCTCCGGGCAAGTTGAGGGGTAGTGTGCCCATCCCTGTGTGTGTGGATTATTTTGGGCAGTGTTATGTATTTGAAATATTTGCTAGGATTACTGATATGCACTTTATATTTATATATTAGACTTTAGATTCTCTCACCTCTTTTAGAGATTCAGCTTGTGTGTGTGTTATATGACTTGAATCCTCTTTTTGTTTGGGTAGTTCAGATGTCTGTATGTACTGTGACAGTGGCAGCAAGAAAAGGTACTATGTTTACTTGCTTGCAGGTTGCCATGCTTGTGGGATGCACCATTATTTTCTGTTAGAAAAATTGTGTTTGTAATTTTTTGCATAAAATATTTATCACCATTTTCTTGGGTTTCAAATCACTGCTTTTATAAATCACACATTTTACAATAATCATGTTATAGAATAGCTGGTTCTCTTCAGTCTGACCACATGCAATACTGTTCCATCTTCAGTAAGTTGAGTAAAGTGCAGTGTTGTTGTTCCTGATTTAGTGTTGGTCATGGAAGTGAACATTTGTAATCATGTTGACAAGAAATTAAAATTATACGTAGTCTTGACTGAAATTTTTGTCTGTGGCTAAAAAGACCCACATCATTTTGGAGGCTGGATGTACTTTCATCTCAAGTTGTGGTAGGGAAAGGGTAAAACATACTCGGATGGCACTGTTAATGGAAACTGGTCCTAATCTCTGGTGTTGTCTTTCAGGGAATTTCAGTCACAACGATGACCATATACCATGTTTAGAATCCTTTAAATTTGAAATTGTACTTGATTGCAGGTTTACACAAAACCTGTCCATGTTCCGAAGAGATATAAATGACTCATTGAAAGGTCCAAATATGACTGCAGCATCTGTCAGTGACATGATGACTTCATAGTGATCGTTTCATTCTTCTGTGCAGCGAATGAGTGAAGGAATGAGTGACCAAATTGGTTTGTATAGTAGGGATGCCAAAAGATAGAAACTTGTACTGATGCCATACTCCCTCCTGAAGGTCATGGATATTAAATTGAAATCAAATACACCATATTTTTTCCTTCTCAGTCAGGATTTGCAGATATTTTTATAATCTGTTTTATGTTGTTCTGGAGTATATTCTGTAAGAATAACATTTATAATGTTCCTTTTTCTGTTAAGGTATTGTCACCATACCGGCTTTAACTGTGTTGAATACATTTTAAAAACTAGGATCTAGTTATAGGATAGTGAATGTTGACTGGCATCTCTATTATCTATCATGTGCATTTGTGCGTTGCAAGCGTATACTGTGTAGGTGTGAGAGTAGTGCTGTGGAACTTTCAGAAATTTGCAAGTGTAGCCTGTTAAAGGACAAAGTGGTTTACACAGTGCACTTTGTTTTTCAAAATTCCTGTGTGCATGAATTGTGGTGTTCAGATCGGTGTGAGCGTGTCTTGCCATATGTACATATATATATGTGTGAGCAAAGATAGAGAGATGGTGTGAATTTCATTGCCCCTGTGATCCATTGCGAATATACTGATAGAAGTGGTAAACCTGAGTGAATTTTATGATGAAATTAGAAGAAAAAATTACAGATCACATTTGGTAACTATTATTATTACTGTAATGTATGTATGCAAGCATATGAAAGAGCAATGATGTCAAGTTTGTTATTATTTCTATAGCTTGTTCCCAAATAAAGAACTTGCAAGTACCATGTGCTATTTGTTTGAACAAATGTAAGTGGAATGTGAATTTTAAACAGTAATATTTACCCTCTCAGTTCTGGACTGCTGAGTATAGTATACTAAAAATCAATAACTTGGTAAAGTAGAGAAATATTGAGGTATATAGTGAGTTAAAGGTCGTACTGTTCAATGCTGTGATTCCTGCTGAAATCTCGTGGACAAGAAGGTAGGCTTGTTTATGGGCCAGAATTGAACCTGGGATCTCCAAAACACAAAAGTGGAGTGTTAACAGCTTGACTACATTTGGACCTTTATTTTATACTACACAGTGATTTTTCAATACAGAGAGAGAGAAAGAACACTACAATATTTTGAAACTGCAGCACAAAAAATAAGTATTATGATTAATGATATTTGAAGTTATGAATAATGTTGAAGTTAAATTGTATTGAAGACAAGGGGATGATTTTGGCTAACTTCTTACACCTTGAATTTCACTGTTAACGTATGTTGATACCTCCATTTCCTTAATAATGCCATATCGTTATATAGGATATTCACGGCTTCATATTAACAGTGTGATCAGGGTGTATCCTGTGCGTTTAATGCAGTATGTGTGTTAAATTCACTAGCAGGTTTACATTATTGCAGCCAATAATACATAGTTGAAATATAGGGCATACAGCAGCTTTAAATGTAGTTTTGTCGGTTTGTTTGTGTCTACATTTTTGTGGGCTATGTTTATATGTTTTCCAGTTTTAATGTAGTGTTACATACCGTTAGGCACATATTTAATAATGTTGCATTAGCAGGAGGTCTGTGCCATTAGGAAACATGGTCTGTGATACCCAGTATTGATACGATCAAATCTCTTTTAATTTCCTTCAACAAGTCTGTAATGTGCCTCAGGTTCCTTGCCTTTTGATGTCACATAAGAGGCTTGAACTGATTCCAGCACTCGTTTTAGCCATTTGTTATAAATTCCCACCTAAAATAAACAACATAGTTCCAAAAACCTTGTACTAGAGAAGATTAAGAGAATGTTAAACTATTACCCTACAACAAGAAATGATAGAATGTGACCTGGACCTTAGTATTGTCAGCTAACTGAGCAATATAGTTGATACTTGTGATGATGTGCCTTCTTCAGAATATACTTGTTCCAAAATTTTGGAAATTATATATTTCAGTTTTGGAGAAGTTTTCCAATTAATGCTAACCACCCCTGGACTGCAGATTTACATCTCATTATTCATCCCGAACCACCACCTCCCTACCCAGTAGTCTTTCAGCAGAAGGTGAGCACTGAATTGTGACAAGTCAAAACTATAAGTGTACTAATGTAATAAAAATTTCAGTTTAATTGTGATGCAGAAGGTCATTATAATGAGAAATGAAACGTGACATATATTGAATGTTGGAGGAGATTTGGCAGCTTGGGAATACCACATTTCTGTTCCAAAGGCCTCGCATTGGGATTGGCCATATCCAGTGTGGATTTTTTTTGCCAACGTTTTCTTTCCACACTTCAGACATTGCAGTTCAGAGCCTTTCTTAAGCATCCTTTGCTGATTGTTATTCTACTAGCAGAAGGTAACCAAGTTTTCCTCAGTGTTGCAGTCTCCTTGGAAATTGACTCTTTCATCCCAACAGAGCCAGGGATGCAACTACACCACCACTGGAGGTATTAGCCTGAACATTTAAACATGCAAATGAAGATCATGCCCACCTTGGTAGAGACTGTGTAGTAAGTTGAGTCACAGAAGGTGGTGCCACATCGCCGGGGACTTGCACTCACTATGCCCTGCAGCAACCAGGTGCTGTTGGGTCTGTCTCCTTGAGGAAATACTAGGTCACCTCCAATGTCACCATTACAGACACCTGCCCGTCAGTACAAATTGTGTGTATCCAGTATGCAGATGTGGTTAAACTCTGGGTCTTCAGACCTTCAAAGTTAGTTACAAGTAAATAATTACAAATAAAAATGCAGAATATTTCTGATACTGCAGAATTGTTGTAAGTGCATGTGAAAATGTATATAGTATACACATGTCAACCCAGACTGAAGAATATCAAGTCCACTTGTATGTTTACAGATACTGCATTACAATGCTACCAACATTCACATTCGTATAATCTATATCCTGACATTTGTGAGTCTTTTATCTTGACAAGTAACTGAAAATTTTGATGCAAACCTTATGCATAAATGTCCCATATTATGTGCTTTAAAACTTGTTTTCCTCAAATTCTGTATGTAATACATACATATGTCTGATATACACTGCTTTAAAACTTTGAAGCATCAAATTAATCTAAACAGGAAAATTAAATTAATGTCCTATCCAAAAGTAAACACACTGCATCTGCATTACAAGGACCAATTGCTTAATGCTGCTTAGGGGAGTAATCACTGGCACTGAGAAAATTGTACAAAATGAAAATACAAACTATACTCTGTGGGGATAGTACAGATTTTCTGAATGTTAAATCAGGTGGTGTGTGAAGTATTTTCTGTGCTCTACTTAGGTAGAACATTCATTGTATTAAATATTTATGTTTTCTGAACACATGAAATTACTAAAAAAATATCAGAAGTCTTAGTTTCTTTAAAATATTCTATGTATCTGATGAATTGTGATGAAAAACATGTATTACAATCAAACATGAAAAACAGTTAGAAGCCTGTAATGTGTGAAGCAATGAAAGCAGTTCTTATGACACCAGAAAGATATAAAATGTTTGGATATTTTTAAGTAAATCATGTTCTGTAGTTTCAGCTTTAAATTACCAAAGGAATGAGATTGGAAATGCAAACTGCTATGCAGATAATACAGATGTGCATGCATATACAGTGATACCTCGGCTAACAAGTGACCCTGCCAGTGAATTTTTCGGCTAACGAAGATTTTTCTGCTGTTTTTCGGACTCAGCTAACGAATGTTTTAGTGGATGCGTGCGCTAACATAAAGCAGCAAACATGAACGGTTGGGCCATTCCAGGAGCTTAAGAGAAGTTCAACCAACTTTGGACAGATTTTTTAGCATCCTTTAGCAAAGAGACAGAGGCCAGCTACTGAAGAAGAGGAGACTTACCTTGAATAAACTTTGAAAATTTGGAAGAAGAATAGTTAAAACGTTGTGTACATATTTTCATTTTAATAGTATAGAGTGTACTGTATAATATATTTTCAGTATAATAGTGTAAAGATCATCAGTTTTTCATTCTACTTTCCATTCTCCTTCATCCAATTGGTTAGCTGTTCATCTCAGCCTTTGGTGAGTTTTTGGCCTTTTATAGTGTGCTTTTTACTATTTTATAAAACTTATCTTTAAATAGTGGGCATCGTCCAGAACGAATTAAACAGTTTTCTATAGAAACCTACAGGAAATCATGTTTCGGCTAACAAATGTGATACCAGAATGAATTATCTTCATTAGCTGAGGTATTACTGTATTGTATAATAATACTTTGGTTTCATCTAATCTTTTTGCTGCTTAAGTATTAATTTATGTCAATAGACTATAAGACTAAACTGTGTAAAAAGATAATAGCTGGAAGCATGCGTAAGTTAGAGTTCTCAGTTCATTCAAAGTAAGCTTATGATTTCTATATCCAGCGCAAAATGTGGTGTGACATATTTCCTGAAGGCCCTTGGTTGCTCCCTGATGCACTTGTTATCTGACACAATAGGCAGTTGCACGGTGCGAAGTGTGTCACTGAACATATCATTCTCATTCAAACCCCACCCAGCCACCTGTTCAATGTAGTGAGTCTGACGTTAGTTAGATATGTGAAATCATGATATTTCATATGGAATATTTGTGGGGTTCGGCAGGAAGGATTTATGTAAACATTAAAAATCCAAAATATGATTATATCTGTGCATTTAAATGGTGAAAAAGCATGTTATATTTTCCATACAATTAATTATAATACATCAAATACAATAAAATCTCCATCAGAATAACAGACATTTTAGTATAACCATGACTAAGACTGCTGTTTTTCCCACTACTCCTGAGTTGTTAGCCACTGGTTCTTTTTTTGGATGTCTGCAGTTTTCAGCATTGTGCTTTAGATGTGCATAAGATGCTACACTAGCAACTTCATTTATATGGGGAAATGTTACAAAGCCAAATGCTTCTCCCTGAAACAGAATCAAAGTAATTGTTTACATTGTAGTACCAGAATAGAGCACAAATTGGAAGCACTTATTACTGACAGAGTTTAAATGGATGATTAGTGGACAAGTAATGCGAGAGCAGAATCAAGGTATATTTGATGGTTATGGGCCTTTTAATTACCAGAATGCCATAGTAACCCTTTCTTCCTCTCTCAAAACTGTGACACCAGACATATAAAATTAATGTTTCGCGATAATTTATCTTACCCTGAACAAAAGATCCTTTGTGTCATTAAAAGGCTTGTATAGATTAAACATATTTTCATATTGGCCATTAATGCCAAACAATTCATCCAACTTTAGCAAAGTCAGAGAGATATCTTGTGATTCATCTTTGGTCCGACTTCCTCTTGCAACCACCTATGAATAAAAAATTCAGTTCAAGATAATTTAATTTAATCTCTAAAACAGAATTGAACTCAGGTAAGTTACTTAAGGTAAAGGCTGTCCCATAACATGCCAAGCAGGCACTGAGGTATAGCTCTACCCACTGGGTGGTAATTATCTTCACTGATAGCTCTAACTGTACTCAACCTCGGCGCTAGATGGTGGGCTGTCAAGGACGTGCCCTGGTCGCTGTACCCCAAGGAATGAAACCCGGTACCCATTGTACAGGAGGCTGGGGGGGGGGGCCTCAGGACAAGTCTGAATGGGTCCCAAAAAATTGCTCTGTCAGGATTCAAACCCCAGACCATCCAGGCCATGGCTAGTCGCTACACCGACTTAACTTGGCCACCTAGATATTCAAGACGTCTGGGACATTATACCATAACAACTGGTAAGCTATTTTGGACTATTAGACTACTAGGCCCTGAACACAGACACTAGACACTATTTGTATCTGAAATGTAACTGTTTGCCCATCAAGCTGGCATAACGCCCCAGAAGAATAAATCTTCATTAGCAATGATGTAACAACATAAAATCTTGCAAGTGACCTCCTAAAAGTGCATGGACACTTGCGTGTCGCACAATTCCAAGGAGAAAGGATGTTGGAGATGATCGTGGTGAATTATATTTCTTGAAATTTACAGATTTAAAACTAAAACATTTGCTACTTCTGCAACAGTAACAGATAGGAGCCTTCAGAATTGGGTGTTGCGCGAAAAAGAGCAAATTTTGTTTGAAGTGATGAGGTATAGTTTGAAAGCCAAGGTTGCTGATAGAATTGTGGAACTCAACAGTGTGGTTATACTATCCTGTTTACAATTTGAACTGGTTACCTGCAGAATAAAAAGCAGAATTGGTAAACAATTGACCATAACATTCAATAAAATATAGATCCATGCAAACTGTCTTGGCTAGTCATCTTTTTATATGTGCTAAAGTGTATGTATGCAATAATAAAAAAGGATACCCTAAAGGTCTGTGACATCACTTGATTTATTTTATGAAAACTGTACAGTAAGTTATGCACTGTCTGCTGCATAAGTAACATACAAAATATACTCTTAGTGGAACATTTGCAATTAAACCACTAATAACAAATACAAGAAAATCTATTAATAAGTCTGTCATTACAATGAAAACTGCTGGCCATAAGATGAAAGTACAGCAAATATCCATAATGTCCTCTGTGTCTAATATATATCAGACAATGTACAATATCCAGTTGGGGACCGCGGTAGCACAGTGGTTAAGGCACTGTGCTACGAATCGGAAGGTCACGGGTTCGATCCCAGCTGGTGTCAGTGGATATTTCATTGACATAAAATCCTTCCAATCGCACTCAGCCTCTAACAGAAATGAGTATCAGGAGTATTTCCTGGGGGTAAAGGCGGCCGGTGCGTAAGGCTGACAACCTACCACCATCCTGTGCCATTGTCACGAAATCTGGGAACCTTAACTTCCTGGAACCCTGTGGGCCTGTCCAGGCCTGTAATGGGCCTGCTTTACCTTTTAAAATACTCAGTACATTATGCATAAAAATGTGTTGCAAGGATATCACTACACTTCTTGGTTTGGTAGGTAAAGATTATGGATTTTATAACAACAAATGCTGAAAAATATAATTTTACTCACAGCCAAAGAATGGTCTAACAGTGATATCTGAAATAATAATGTTTCATAACTGTATTACTTGTCAGATTTAATATACAGGGTGTAACAGGAGGAACGGACCAGACTTCGGGAGGGTGTTCCTTATGTTAAACTATACCGAAAAACCCCAAAACACCTATATCCAAAGTTGAACGGTTTGGGAGATAATGGC
>Ga0123355_10016672_pt1 | contig 11592 bp, 7 predicted proteins | sample TergutEmb28metaG_3_FD_89872 | JGI IMG/M metagenome (GOLD analysis project Ga0123355, IMG submission 89872) | Embiratermes neotenicus P1 segment gut microbial communities from Petit-Saut dam, French Guiana - Emb289 P1 | ecosystem: Host-associated > Arthropoda: Insects > Digestive system > Gut ...
AATAATAATAATAATAATAATCCTATTAATGTGACTTCGCTCTATGGTAGTAGCTCTCATTTGTGATACTGACCCCAATGAATTTCTGACATTTTGCACTGTTTTGAGGTTAAACCCAACCAGTATTTCTAGTATGAAGACTTGGTAACTCAAATCTTCTCGAGCTGATGGAGGCGTCGTTTCAAAACAACGGACGTTTCAGAGACTGACTCCACCCTCATTATCTGGGTTCTTAGTGTAAATGTCTAGTACACGAAATTTAAATAATAGATTATTCACATTTAAATTCTTCGTATTGTCGTCTGAATATCTGCCATTGCAAACATTTTCTTGCAGACTGTTAGAGAGCAGTAGTATAAACGTCAGCGACTGGACACTGCAGTTACATGCCTGCGGGTATAAAATCCCTACCGCCTTGCTGGGCTGTTCCCTCTTTGTTTTAACAGTATTAGTTTCTTTTGATCTTACCCACGCATGGGTTCAAAATTTACAATTACCTCCGTGTTTCGATTATGGTACATGCGAAAGTATATATGCCTACGCATGACACACACACACAAACATACATACACACACACACACATACATACACACATACACACATACATATTTGCAACCTAACTCCAATAGTTTAAATATGTGCAGACCGTCAAGGGTATAGAGTGTGACGTTTGCTGTTGAACAAAAATTCTATATACTGTATATTCCATACAAAACTTTAATGAAATGCACTCTTGTTTATCGTATATAAATATAATGCCCAAGGCTGTTAGGTCCTCTACTTGCGGCGCAAATATAGGATTATACTTCCCGTTAATATATTCAAGAGTTTTATGTTACTCATACGATGCATTTTCGTATATTCAATGTATTGAACACCAAATGCCCTTAATAAAACACAAAAATATTTAAGTCACCAAACACAATTCATGATATGTATCACCCCTACATGTTTAGGCATCGGATTCCCATCTTCAAGAACCCTAAACTCTGGTGCCGAAACACTTAGGGATGATACCTTGAGTTTTGTGTTATGATTTGTATTTTATTGTATTTTATGTAGAGCATTTGTTGGTCAATATACTGAATAATCAGGAGTATTCAATAAGTTCTTGCCGTGTACTTGTGGATCTGCTCACACGTAATACTCAGTAGTGATGTGAAACTTCGTGTCTTATACTAAGAGGTGCATCTAGATTAACGTTTTGGCGCCGGAATTATTTTTTTAATTTTAGCACATCCTGTATATAAAATGTGAATAAAACAGCAACCAAATTCGGTAGATTTATGAAACAAACTGCATTTTGAAGAGAAAAAACGGAGAGTATATAGCGTGTTTAAAATATTCAGTACCTGTATTTGTTGAATAAATATATAAAATGCAACATTTAGAGGTTAGCGGTGCGGTACGACCACAATAGTCGACGTTAGGCGTCAAAAGGTTAATAGTTGTAACAAACGTGTAGAAAAAAACCAACTTGATACACAACTTATTCTTAGTATATTTTGTTAACCTGTACATGTTTCGGACGTATCTAGACCCATCATCATGAGGTACAACCGTATGTGTACAACAGTTGGTACTTATTATTCTTTTTAGCTGACTTTTAGTTGTCCTGGTTGGATTGTTCCACTCCAACCACGACAACAGACAGTCATCTGAAAAGAATAATAAGTACCAACTGTTGTACACATACGGTTGTACTACCTCCTGATGATGGGCCTAGATACGCCCGAAACATGTAGAGGTTGACGAAACATACTAAGAAAAAGTTGTGCATCAAGTTGGTTTTTCTCTACATGATTATATCGAGATGCACGGTCAACAAAACTTCAAGAAAAAAGTTTTAGCCAGCTTGTATCAGCCTGGTACAGTGAAATTTGCTCGTTATATTTAGACCAACTGCGATTTTTCCCTACGTGTTTCGATCTTGAACATTATCTTAAGCGCAGTCATTCAGTAACGTCAAGAGAGAGCCATAAGATTTTTTTTCCTCTTGTGCAGCCTCAACCCTACTCGTTCCCAGGCTGCCTCATTGGTGAGATTTTGAGATCACACAAATTAGACACACCACACTTGACAGGAATCCTTTGGACGAGGGATCGGCCCGTCAAAAAAGACCTCAACCTGATACTACACACCATTCACTAGACACAAACATCCATGCATCAGGTGGGATTCGATTCCACAATCTCAGCAAGTAACGGGCCGCAAACCCACGCCTTAGAACACGAGGCAACCGGGATCGGCAGATAAATACCACAAAACCGGTATTTTTGTCCAATAATATGCGTGGTTCATATTACATGAACAACAAACCTGAAACCTCAAAATGAAAATATTTTTCAAATTGTGGTTTTTCAATGTGGTATTTAGTGCCTGTTGTATTAGTGAAATTCATATTCTTTATCCTCCTAACATTGGGTGAAATGTCAACCAGTATAAATTAACAGTGTCCGTTGTCAGGTTTATTTTAGATTTTTAAGGGTATTTATTAATTTAAATTGATATCAGAACAGCAATTTAAAAGGAATGTTTTAAAACTGCTTACTGATGATCGTGTGTGGATGTAAGAGAGAGGAAAAACAGCAAGCTACAGAAAATCAAACAACGAGGAGTTCCATTTTTCAAACGTTTTCTTAGTATGTGTAAATTAATTAGAATTATTTTTATACATTAGTAAACACGACTTGAATTAGAATGAGAAAGTGGCACGAAAGGAGGAGATAAGACAAGCATACAGAATTTTAGTAGGGAATACTCTAAGAAGAGAGTACACGGGGGACTGCTTGTAGAAGAACTGTATTAAGATAGAGATATTTACTCCATAAACCGCCATGCTGAACATAGTTATCGATTTCTAAAGTTACTAGTTTTGGCCTATGTAAATGCCATCAGCAGACCTATGCATTGTTTAGAACATGTGAAAAAAACTATACGATCATTCATAAAACTGGGAAAGAGATCGCATCCTTCTAACACAATCGTTACAAAATTTGTTAAACATTTGAACAATTAGATTGTCAGACAACTATATCAAAAGACACGAATATTATTAAACAAAAAACGTAGGCAGCATAACAAGGTCTAGTGTTAAGTGCACACAGTAAGCCCTGTTCTATAGCGTTGCAGCTGACAGTGCAAGTGAGGACGATCCCCAAGTTCAAGGGAACCCAGTATGTTCTGATGTGTGGACAAACCGTCTGTTCTTTTAGAAACCGTTTTCCCTTTTTTTCTACATATCAGCAGTTTGCAGAGGTCTGTAAAAGCAGAAATTATAATTTTATTAATTTAGAGAATTTTCCTATTATTGCAAGAGCAAAAGGTGGAGAATAATGTATTTCGTTTACGGAAGTCATAAGGCACCGTGTGAGGTTATCCAGCGGGGATTTAATATTTTATTAACACCCATCACGTTAAGGGCCCCATATAATCTAAGGTAGATTGTGTAGTTTAACTGTGTAAAAAAAACTGCACTGAATGTTCTCTGGCACAACACAGGTTTCCCATCAGATTTGTCAGGTTTTTTTTTGTCAGTTCTGTGTGTCTTCTTGTGCGTGTGACTGTGGTGGATGAAAACAAGACTGTCGTTTGCTGTTTGCTACTCACATCGGCCATAATGTTATCCGAAAAGAAGAAAGGAAAGCGTAAAATGTGGAGTAAGAAGTGGTATTTGAAAAGGAGTATATAATGCGATGCTCATCTGCTGAATGAATTGCTAGGAACGGATGTGCCTTGAGATGATGCCATCGTGGTGTCGGCAGGTAAACTGAGGAAACTGTGGGATTCCCTGAGTGAACTGCGCAGTTCTCTGTGTGAAAGAGGACTGGAAAGGACAGTTCTGAGGCCTGTGCTATTGCCTGTCAAAACTTCGCAGTTTACTCGGTTTTTCCATCAGGTATGACGTCACACAGTAAAATCGCTCAGTGTAACTGCGAGTGTATAGGGCGCTTAAGATGCGTGTAGCTGGCGTACACTGTCGTGTCTGCCTGCACACTGCAGTACGCCTCAATATTAATGAAAGGGATGTGTCGCGAGGCGGAAGAGTTAAATGACTCTCTCACTTTAAGATTACTTGGAAATCTTATTATACGAAACAGTATTTTTGTCGTTTAAAGGATACACTTTTCTAGTTTCTTTACATATAAAAAACTTTCCTAACGTATCCATATACATATACCTTTTTCTTTAGCAAGGTATGTTAATTCTATTATGTCATCCAACTTGCCAAAAGCGTGGCCGTTCTTTAGAAGGTGGTGGACAAATTTTTAATTTGCAATTTTACTCCTAAATGAGTGAAAATAACGTATTTCAACATTTCTTACCGTTTGCCCCTATATTTCTTTCACCAATACCTACAAGTCGGCTGGTAAATACCATTATTTTGGAATTTATTTCGTCACACGCTGAAGACTTTAAACTCAGAAGATTTTTTATAGTGCAGTTAGTTTTACATGCAACCGGCAGTGTTGATTTTTAAAATTTATAGTAATATGATATATCTCTTTTCCAAAGAAAGCGTAGGTAAATCTTTTTTTTTTTTAGTCGTTCATCGTCCTCTACATTATTAGTACTAAACTTATGTCATTCTAAAAATTTATTAACCAAATAAAGTGGAAAAAATTATTGTATTAAAAGTTTTGAATGTGTTATTTCCCTTTTATTATCACCATTCTCCAATTGATGTACTCGTACTTGCAGTCTATTAATTACAACTCGTAAGGTGGCAAATTTATTATCCAAAGGATGACGCGAATTAAAAGCACTATATGTCATTACAGGTAGATTTACAACAGATACTGAACTCCAGTCCCTTGTCACTTCTTGAAACAGTAAGACCTAAAAATATATTTATTGATCGGAACACGACGGTAGTGTATCAGTCAAAGATTATTAATAAAATAGACATATATAGGCAAATTAGTTGTAAAGAGACATAATTGTTTCAGGCATTATCGAAATTCTATGTGGAAATACTGACAAATAAAAGCATTGGTCACGTGGTATGCATATTTCATATATCTACTGCAAATGAAATTCAGTATTTTCAATTGTTTGAATTCACCAGTTTCAACATGTCAGACTTTAATTAAATAAAATTAACACACATTTGAAGTAATAACAAGCAGAAAAACTCCGCTGCTAATGTAACTGGTCGCAATATGCACTAATGGGGCTCAATGCAAGGCAGAGAAATGGATTTCCGTCTCCTTCACCACTCTATTAGACCGCACGCAGAAATTTCTGATTCTCTTATCCAAAGGGTAAGTTGACAAATTACTTCCATCCAGACTAATGTTAAAAATGCATGGCACTTTACTTCCATTGCACCATACACCTTCACGTAATCGCGCTACGAAACGTGTACAGGTTTACTAGATATTATTAAATTTTATCCTTCGTATTTTGAGTTGCCACTTTGGAAATGATGACCAACGGGATGCAGAGGTCCAGAGGTTGGTATTTCTGCTATTTATGGAGATCACAGGCCCTAAACTCGACTCAGACAGCAGCTAGTATATACGAAAGTTTCACAGCTTTCTTTAATTCCTTTAGGCACTGTATTAGTTTTCCCGACGTACTTTCCAGTGCATTACTCAGAAATCTCAAAACTATTGGAGGACACTTAAACATTGTTGTTAAAAAGGAGTCGTTCAATAAAAGAAATTTCAAATTTTATTAAACCTATGAAGTTGCAGATTCTCCTCAACATTTTTTTAAAGACCAGTTCCCACCTCCAGGAAAATACATTTCTTCACCTTTACAAACACACAAGAATGAGGCTCTTTCGGGAAATAACAGCTGGTTTTTAAGTTTCAGGATGCCAGGAAAACGACGCTATCGGTTGGTAGGTATTTATAATGATGCGAAGGAAGTTCCTGTCTGGGTTTTCAAGGTTTAAGCATTCAAATTAAGGATATAGCGTCTCTTAATGAGTGTCTACCATACTTTAAAGGGCAAAAATAATCACTTTAGACTGTAGAAGTGTCAAAGATCTACTGGTTTTCTTGCTCACTTCAAAAGAATGTCAATCTCTTAATTTCTATTAGAGGCACGCACAGACTTTGCGGCAATGATAGTATCCATGTCTTTACAATAATATGGAAATAAACATGGTGTAAGTATTCCGAGATCCTTCAGGCGTTTAAAATTTACAGTAATACTGCAGCATTTAATTAAAACACGTCAAGAGACAAAGAGCGCATTACGAAGGTCGGTTCTCCCCTTCAGCCTTGAATAAGTGAATGCGAGTAAAAACAGCGTAGAACGGATTGAATTACGCGTGTCTCACTGACTACAGTTCATCGTCTTGTAAATTTAACGTCCTTAACAATTCTGGGTGCAATAAACTGCCATCAAATTAAAAGATCAGTAGCGTGAGGCCTCATAATTGTCAGTACCTGTAACCACCACCTTACCATAAAGCACGAGCTGTTAGCGCACTAAGCAAATAGAGTCTGACTCATTAAGGTTCTTACTTACTCCACGGTGCAGAGTCCTTCTTGAGAAGCTAACTGGTTTGCAGCTAGTCAAGAAATTCCCCGCCTTTCACGGAACCCGAAGGTTCATTACCACACTCACAAGCGTCCCCCACCTGTCTCTATCCTGGGCCAGCCCATTCCAGTCCATATACCCACATCCCACCTCCTGGAGATCCATCCTAATATTATCCACCCATCTACGCCTAGGTCTCCCCAGTGGTCTCTTTCCTTCCGGTTTCCCCACCAAGAACATCTACACGCCCCTCTCCTCACCCATACGCTCCACATGCCCAACCCATTTTATTCTTCTCGATTTTATCACCCGCACAATATTGGGTGACGAATACAAATCATTTAGTTCCTCGTTATGCAGTCTCCTCCATTCTCCCGTTACCTCTTCCTTCCTAGGTCCAAATATTCTCAACACCATCACTAAGGTTCTACGAAAGTATATTCTATCAAGTAATGTAAACTAACGAAATGCACATTTTTCAGATTAGGGCCTTAATTCAATTTATAGCGTCTTCTGCATGTACATGTTTCGAAACTCATGGGTTCATCATCAGGAAGACAGCTTGTACACGTAGTTTTTTAAGGTATGTTTTCATGTGTGTAACTCACAAACTGCTCCACCTGCTATACTGCTTACATAAATGTATGAACAATATACCGTACAAAACTGTGTGAACAAACTCTCTTCCTGACGACGAACCCATGAGGTTCGAAACATGTACACGTAAAAGACGCCAAAAATTGAATTAAGGCATTAATTTGAAAAGAGTGTATTTCGTTGGTTTACGTTACTTAATTGTATCACATTGCAAGGTGCTAAAGCATAAAATTCGAAAGGGCATAAAATATTTTTTTAAATAAAAAGCCACGTGCCTGTCGTATCACGTGTCGCCAAACTGTTCACGCCTCTCTCCACCGAAACATTGCAGCCACTGATAATAATCGACAGCAATCGATGCCGATCGATTATAATAGTGTACTAGTGTACTAGCTGGGTGCTTGTGATAGTAATCCATAACAATCCATGTCAATTGATCGATAATTGGCAAATGCCGAAGACTGTGAATTATTGTTAACAGGCAACCCAGGATGTGACTTACTCAACTACATCCAGCGCATTATATACAGTAGATTCTTTTGTGCTTCAGTGATACTACACTGGTCGAGTACAACGTGAGGAAGACTTGATTCGTTTCGACACTTCTCCTTTGCGTTACGCAAGTGTGTCAGCAGCATTAGACAGTTGTCACTGCACGGCTTGTAATAACTAACCAATATAGTAATTCCATGGAACAGAGTCACCGAAATTTGCTCAAATGGTATAAAAATCCACAGCATATCGTTTAACTTCAGGCAATACGCCTATTTCGGAAAATATTTCCGCCGCACCTGTGAATAATTTTGAACGAGCTGCATGTCACTTAAGGGCAGGTACTTCAAAATCCGTCAGTTCAATCTGAAATAGACTTCTGCTCTTCCAAACGATGCAAATTCTCTTCCGTTCAGTATCGTATATGCTTTTTCCGCAAAATGGGCTCTAATCGCACTCTGAGGCACGACTGATAGGCGTACTGTATTCCGTTCCAGTTAGAATAACAGCTATGAGCCAATAAATAAAAATTGAAAGATTTGCTTATAGGACTTCTGTGTCTTCTACACGTGACAACGCAAAGTGCTCTTTACTTATACAGTCAAAACTTCACTGTCCTGAAAGGAGCGGGATTATTGACAGGGAATACCAAGAGGTGAAGAACAGACATACAAAATCGTGAATTGTTTTAAATTTGTACAATATCCGTACATACGGAACATACAAGGACGCTGGTACCTGGTTAAAGACTACAGGTAAATGGAAGTAGCATGCTTCACAGCAGTCTTATACGTATATATATATATATATATATATGTATATATATAACTGTTTCTGATATTATTGTTTTGCACGATATGGACTTTTTATAATTTACGGCTTCATTAATGAATTTAAAAAGTTCTGTTAAGCTTGCCTAAAGCGAAGCAAGAAAGGAAGAAAAAATTGCTTGTTTTTAGAAAACAGTGTCATATTCGGGGAAAGTAGTGACACAACTGTAAAACAGTACGAAATGAAGGAAAACTGTATAGTGAAGAAAGTGGGAATCCTAGCAAAGTGTGGGCTACAGGAATGCCTGTTGTCGCCTGTTCTTTATAATTTTGAACTCTACCAAACTTCCTGAGATGGCCATTAGAGGTAATACTGCCGCTACAATTGAGAACAATGAGAAAAAGTTTAGAAAAATTTAAAGAACTAATGAGGGAGGCAGAACAGAAGCATTGAAGAAAAGGACAAAGCGAGAGAAACAAACAAGGAGGGGAGAAAACGGAAGGAGGAAGCTCAAGATTTAGGTAACAGGGAAGTGTGCACAAAAATTGGACTAGACTTTACGGCTTATGTTTCTTACCATAATTACAGGAATTATGCACTGTGCAATATTTGTGTTCATAAAGTAACGTAAGTATGTAAAATTACGTGTTTAAAAGGAAAATTGTTGGACTTGAATAACGTTAAGGAATAATTGAAGATCAACTACGTCAACTTTTCGCTGCAATGCACTCTCTTCTACTACAATCATAAAACAGATTCCCGAACAAAACATGAAACTTTACACAAGAAAGATATATTATTTTTTTATATTTCCCATTATCATTGTAATCTGTCTGAGGACTTTCAACAATCGTGTTTGGTGATCACTATTAATGGCATGTAGGAAAAACATCCAGTTATACGTCTCCTATTTAAGGTCACTCACAACTGAGTTGGTGTGGTTCCTCATTCATAAGGTTACGAGATCACACACAACGACGCACCACAGACGGTAGGACTCCTCTGGACGAGTGTCCAGCTTGTCGCAAAGACTTCTACCTGACAACAACACACAACACTCACAACAGACAGACATCCATGCCCCCGGTGGGATTCGAACCTACAATTCCATCAGGCGAGCTGCCGCAGACCTACGCCTTGGACCGCGCGGCCACTGGGACCGGTATGTTTCTTCTTAGCTCTACTACTTGGAAGCATGACACCACTTCTTCCGGGTTTCCGAAAGTTGTTTATAACCATCTGGTACGAGTACTTAAAAAAAAGGCAAAATACGTGTAGAACATACCAACAATATGGACCCACATACTCACATAATCAAATGGGACTGTTAACACCGGCACCACTGTGTGCTTCAGCACAGCCACTTTACAGAGGGCCGGCATAATCCTGTCGTTGTAACGTCTCTATACGACTTGGGCGGTTCTGGGTTCGAAATCCAGTGAGGGTAACAGATTTTCTCTTCTCCACGAATGTCCAGACCAACTCTGTGGGTAAGGGGACTGTTTCCTGGAGGTAAAATGACCAAGACGTAAAGATGAACATCCACCACTGTCTAAAGCCGAGGTTAAGAATGAGTGGAACCAAACCTCTTCTCCCCGTCTATACCTGCAGGGTATGTTACGATGTGACCTTCACTTTAACTGTCACGTATGAATTAGCGACAACTAGCGCAGGTTTCCAACATGGCCGACGTCATATTCACGGCAAAAGTGACAGCGATGGGCGACTGATTGACAAACAGCCATCATATCTGCTTTGCCGCTTATCAAAGACCCTCAATTTCTTGCTGAAACTCTTGAGGTAACACTGGTATTGTTCATGTAACCCCACAAGAAGAGTTCAGGTTGGGTTAAATCAAGCGAGTGTGAGCTAGCACACACATCCTCTACGTCTTAACCATCGGCCGGGAAAACTACTTCCAAGATAGGCCCTGGCGTCAGGAACGTGACAAGGTGGCGTCTCGTCTTTCTGTTGCTACTTGTTCTGATCTGCATACAGATGACGAACGGAGTTAATATTCAGTATTCAAGTGTATATACGTATTTGGGAACTTTCTGTACATTATCGTATATCAAATCAACAAAAGAAAAATGAAATGGCAGAAATTTTACTGCGTTTCTATTAAAGACTGTGTCAGTTACTACGGTTATACAGTGTTTATGTAGATTAATGAAATGTGAAAACGGAATACCGGTAGAATGATAATGAGAGGGCAAAACTGAAGTACTATGAAATAAATCTGTTCCAATTCCAATCTGTCCAAAAATTCACACTTAACAGTAGCTGGGATCGAATCTGGACCTACACTTATAGAAAGAGTCCCTAAACGGAAAAAAATAAGTACAAAATACGAAGGCAACATTTCACATGTCGCGCCAAGGCGTAAATGTGAGACACTAACAGAGAGGATTTTAATTTTTAATAAATTGTGACAAAGTTAAATGGATTAAACTGACTCAGATATGTTAAATTGTCGGCTCCTGTAAAGGCGATAATTAACTTTCGTGTTTCAAAAAAGGTGTGGAATACTAAACCAGTTTTGCAACCACCAGCTTGTCATGACTTTGCTCGGGCTGTAGAAACAGCATGCCACCACGCGTTCAGTAACGACGAGGTAAAAAGCCACCCGTTACTCTGGAAAAGACACGAGTTGCAAACCCTCATTTTGCACAGACTCAGGTGGCCCGAGCGTATTTTATGGATACTTATTGCACTTAACGTTTTGTTAAACTTGGTAAATTGCAGACATATTGATAATAATAAGTTAACTAAGAGATAACACATGTTCATGAATTTTTCGCCTTGTTTTTACAGCTTCGCTGCTTGTAGAATACACAATGGCTACGTTTATGGTATTTCGAAATGTATACATTATTTTCGCGACAAAAAACAACCACCTGCATCGCCGTGGTTGCTTACAAATGTTGTGCCTTACAGCTAAAGATCTATTTCAAAAGGTAATTTACAGTAGGCCTATCCAGACACCAGTCGGTGCCCATATTTTTTTTTATCTCCCAGTATCATTGCAGTCTGTCCGAGGACATTCAGCAATCGTGTTTGACGGTCACTATTAATGGCATGTAGGAAATACATCCAGTGATGTATCTCCTATTTTAAGCTCAATCACATTGATTGGGTATGGTTCCTCATTCATGAGGTTTTCTAGATCACACACAACGACGCACCACAGTCGGTAGGACTCCTCTGGACGAGTGATCAGTTCGTCGCAGAGACCT
>Ga0123355_10016673_pt1 | contig 11592 bp, 4 predicted proteins | sample TergutEmb28metaG_3_FD_89872 | JGI IMG/M metagenome (GOLD analysis project Ga0123355, IMG submission 89872) | Embiratermes neotenicus P1 segment gut microbial communities from Petit-Saut dam, French Guiana - Emb289 P1 | ecosystem: Host-associated > Arthropoda: Insects > Digestive system > Gut ...
CTAACCTCTAAACGTTGCATTTTATATATTTATTCAACAAATACAGGTACTGAATATTTTAAGTGTGGTATATACTCTCCGTTTTTTTTCTCTTCAAAATGCAGTTTGTTTCATAATTCTAACATACTTCGTTCCTGTTTTATTCACATTTTATATACAGTGTGTGCTAAAACTTAAAAAAATAATTCCGGCGCCAAAGGGTTAAAAGAAAGAATTAGACCGTCTGTTCTCTCACGCCACATATTGGAAATCGACTCGGGGACTTTGTGTAGTGGGGTTCAGACATTGTTATTTTACAGCCGACATCGCCTACTCTCCATACGACTATGGCAGCCAGTGGGAAGAGCGGATCTGAGGGGAGTGTTATCTCTTTGGAGCCTACGTTCTTTGGACAGGTGTCTTTGACCTGCATTCTGAAATTAAATTTGGATTCAGTTGTGTTTCAGCCTCAGAGGAAGACAGTTGCATGCGAGTGGTGTCAGTCCATGCCGTCGGTTGGCGCTCAGTTGACGTGCGGGATACTATGCATCTGTGGACGTGACCACTGCATATTTCGTTGGACTGGTTAAAAGATAGAGCCCTTCGGCTGACATGGTTACTTCAGGAGTGTTCCGCCCTTCAAGAGTAAGTACGAACTACATGTAGGGTCAATATGAACACATTTCATAACATCTGAAGTCATCTACTTCATTGCCTTCGTCCAACGTTTGGTGTTCAAACTTAATAAAAAGTTACAATTGTTTTACTCATTTTTGTTGTCTTTCAACGTGAGATGTTGGACAAGTCCTTGAAGGAAATAATACAAAGTATGACAAACACAGTCAGTGTATGATGCAGCGATGTGTAATAAAGCCTTGCTTTCACTATTACTATGATAATGACAATAACAATGATCCAAAATTAAGTGTATTTTTGAAGTAATGTAAGCGATAGTTTCGAAGACATAAAGGTAAAAAAAAAAGGTAAATTGATCCCGTTACAGGCCCGGTGTGGCTCAGAGGGTGGGTAGAGGTATAGCTTTACTCTTCCATGACCGAGGTACTAGAAGGGGGTGAGTGGTCAGCAGCACGCTCCGGCCGCACTTTACCCCCGGGGAGAGACCCGGTACCCATTTTACAGGAGGCTGGGTGGGCCTCAGGGTCGGTCTGGACGGGCGGAAAATCTCGTCACCAACGGGATTCGATCCCGGACTGTCCAGCCCGTAGTCAGTCGCTATACTGACTGAGCTACCCGGCCCGCAGTTTCGAAGATATATTGTGACAAAATCTGACAAAATATTGGCAATAAATACTCGTGTGTTTTCGTACAATAGTGTTCTAAATTGCAGTAATTTACCTGGCACAGGTCAAGACCTTAGGGGTCAAACGGCCTTACAGCACTTCCCGACTTCTTAACAAGCCGCTGTTCGTCCCGTCACTTGTCACAATCAAACGTACTTTGTGCAACGACGAAGTGTGAGGTTATCTGAGTGTTAATCAAATCTTCTGGGATGTTACGATGTTTCGTTGGCTGAATATTTCCAAAACTTTCGAAGGATAGTACTGCCTTCATTTTCAGGGTCACGCTGAAGGTGAAGGCAGTACTATCTCTCGAAACGTCTGGAACTGCTCTTCCAGTGACACGACGTCACATCGTTGAAGACTGTGATTGGTGTCTTCGGCAGTGCTGCTGTGTGAATGTCAAATGTACTATTGGGCTTTTATTGCTCGGTTGTTAAACAGTTAAATATCCCGCGCTGCAAGGCATATGAATGATGAAACTATGACACTTCGCCAGTGTCAGTGTCCGCTGAACCTCGTAACAGACCAGTGGCAATTTACGCAGTTTTATTCGACTTTGAATGCACAGGGCTGTGTATGTGTATCATAAATATTCAGTCCGTACCGCGCAGTAAACACTCCGTCTCTGTTATAAAAACCAGTCAGTTAATGCTGTATAGAGAAATAATCACTCTTTGTTCTGAGATCCACAGAAAGCACATAAATACAGCTGTGTGGGCAGAACGTAGAGTTGTTGAATGTTAAACTGGCGGTATATATAGTGACCACTGGACTTTAGAGGGGTAAATCTCTGTTATGAAAACCTGTCAGTCAATGCTGTATAGAGAAATAATCGCTGTTTGTTCTCATATCCACACAAAACAAACAAATACTCTGTGTGGGCATAAGTACATTATGTGGACGGAACGTAGAATTGCTGAATGTTAAACTGGCGGTACATATAGTTACCACTGGACTTTAGAATGTTAGTTATTCATATAGTCGGCTCTGCTGGTATGAGGAATAATGAAGCCGTCCCAGGCATCAGATTTCTTATGTAAACCTGGCAGCTGGTCAGCTATTTAAGATATTCCCAGCATATTTTTGGAACCCCCATATCCATTACCGTGTCAACAACAGCTCACCACTGGGACCTGTCCTGAAACAGTACCTAGTTCACACCATCCTAGCCCATTTCTTTAAGATCCATTTTAATATTATCCTCCCATCTACGCTTAGGTCTTCCAAAAGTTACCTATCCTTCAGATTTTCTGCCACATTTTGCACACATTTATTATTTATTGACCCAACCATCTCAGCAGTCTGTGCTGTGGACTGCAGATGAATGTGACATGCCTAGTGGCCTTCATATGACGTTCGTAAAGTATCTTACGTCTTGTGGGATACGACGCCATGTAGTTTTGAAGAAACAGGTAGTTACTTATGTTTCGGAGATAACTGTTGTCTCCATTTCTAGAATAGAAGAGGCTGAAGGTTACAAACCGCTGGTACGTACCTACCAAATGACACGGTGTCACGCACTAAAAGACTTACCTTCGCTATTGCTGTCAGTCCGGTAAAATTCCATTCGCACTCTGACACACATCATCCATTGGCGGTCCTCAACGCATATTGTTCGTGTGATGAAACAAATAGGATGAGATGAGCGGGGCATGTGGCTCGTATTGCGGAAAAGAGAAATACATATAGAATTTTGATGGGGAAAACCTGCGGGAAGGAGGCCACTTGGCAGACCTAGGCGTGTGTGGTTGACAATATTAATAGGGATCTTAAAGAAACAAAATGGGAATGCGTGGACTGGATTAATCTGGCTTGGCATAGGGACAAGTGGCGGGCTGTTGTGAATACGATAATGAATCTTCAGGTTTCATAAAATACGGCAATTTTCTTGCTTCGCTAAGGAACTGTAAGCTTTCTTAGCAGGACTTGGACGTGTGTCATCCACGTTGTGTGTGTGAAAATTGGAAAGGGTATGTAGTCAAACACAACTATGTCAATTAAGAAGTTTTAATGACTATACTAGATATGTAGTTGTCTTGTGTAGTCATTAAAACATCTTAACTGACATAGCTGTGTTTGACTACATACCCTTTCCAATTTTCTTAGCAGGACTTTGTTCCTTGGAGTCAGTGAGGTGTGCCGTTACCATTACATTTTTAGTGACAGCCTAGGGAATTTTGTTAAATGGCATGAAACAAATGGCAGTGTAGTGTGCAGAGCAAAAATGAAGTTTTTGTGCCGGCCATGTGCAAGCCGAAGAGTGACACTCGCTTGCAGTTCCTAATTACATTTCATTAGGCTGCTGTGGACCCACGCAGGGTCTTTAACGTTAGCATAACGGTACGTCCTTTAAGATTCCGACCGCCAAGTTTTCTTAGCATTGGCACGCCTGGGGAAATAAAAGCTGTACACGACGAGAGAAGGAAATGTTACCCGCTGCTGCATCACAGATTCAGCTCTCATCACTGATCGATATGTCACATTCATAATGAACGCACCTTCTACGTTGTTGCGAATTTCTGAGTTGATGCCTCAAAAAATTAAAACGAGTTTTCTGAAAATAAACAATACTGTTTTTTTAACTTCTTAGATAAATGCAGTCCGTGTTATGGGATAACATTAATAGACATATTACACTGCCATTATTATAAACAAGATAATCTTGATTTCAAACATTCGCCGTGTTTTTAATGTTGTATTCTTGCTTTTGGATGATTCACCGGCGTCTGAATTTTGTGTTTCGGCGTTTCGGAACCCTCTGTCAGTTGGGGAATCACCAAAAAGAATGAATACAAGATAATAATCGATTACTTTGTAATAAGACTTTGGTGAGAATATCTGAAGTTTACGTCGAACGTTCCGCCTGCACCTTATGGTGCAAGTTGCACATCTGCCCTGAAGATGGAGGCAGAACACTCCTCCGAAATGCACATATCCAAGGAAGTACACTGCCACATAAAAGCCACTGCCTTGAGAACTGCAAATCTCAACCAATAACATCAGATGTTTAATGAACACGTCTCATTCGAAACGTGTGCTATAAAAGAGGGCATTCATAGAAATAGATATGTCTAGATATGTAAAGTGCGACGTGTGAAGGTAGACATTGCATTTCAGCCTCGTGCACCTTCTTTGTCAGGATGTCATGGAGTCAGCGTGACGGCAGAGAGTGTTAAGTGACGAACTTGCACTGCCTTGGGGCTTTGACATGCGCAGTTTACTTCCTCATACTCAATAATTCAGCAAACCAAACAATACAAATTCCACAAGCCATCGCCATTTTAGTTAAACGACAGCCATGTTGTTGTTTTGTCCAGCACTGATCACCAAAACGGCTGACACTCTACACACACGTGATGTGCGCCACCTCGCAACTCAGCACTGCCGCCGCTGATCGGCACACCGCTTTTTGTAAGATAGACTGGAGCAGGTTGCATAACGAGGAGCCAAATGACTTGTACTCCTTACCCAATATTGTGCGGGTGATAAAATCGAGAAGAATGAGATTGGCTGGGCATGTGGCATGTATGGGTGAGGAGAGGGGGTGTATAGGGTCTTGGTGGGGAAACCGGAGGGAAGGAAACCACTGGGGTGACCTAGGCGTAAATGGGTGAATAATATTAGGATGGATCTCCAGGAGGTAGGATGTGGGTATATGGACTGGATTGGGCTGGCCCAGGATAGGGACAGGTGGCAGACGCTTGTGAGTGCGATAATGAACCTTCGGGTTCCGTGAAATGCGGGGAATTTCCTGACTAGCTGCAAACCAGTTAGCTTCTCAAGAAGGACTCTACACCTTGGAGTAAGTAAGTAAGGCTGGAGCAGGGGGTGAACAGCTTGGTGGTTTTATTCAGGGCAGGGACAAGGGGCTGTTTCTTCCCCAAAACATCGAGAAAGACTCTAGGACCCATGCAGCTTCCTATTCAATGGGTGCCCGGGTTCATTCCCGAGGATAAAACGGTCGGGGTGTACATCTACTACCGAGGTTAAGAGTGAGTGGAACGATACTTCCACTTCCCCTTTATGCCTTCAGGGACAACTTTACATTCACCTGTGTTGTCTGGACGAAGCGAGCTCATATCATTCCGGTGTTACTTTCCCTCTCTTCCTGGTTTGGGAGGTGTTCGCTTTACTTAGCTTTCGGCGTGCTTGAAGACAGCTGCTGGGGCAACCTGAAAGAAGGAAATTGCAGCTCTTGTCTGCATCGCCAGTCGCTATTAAGGCTATGAAATTGGCGGAACATGTAGAGCGCACGGTGCATATGAAAGTGTGTGTAGCATTTTAGTGAACAGATGTGTACAAACAGAACGCCTGGGAAGATCAGGCGTTCAGAAGACATTACTGCAGCTTCTCCTGAATAAGAAGTTACCTGGCAAGGAAAACACACCGCGGTACGCAGCTGTGAATGAGGCAATGAGAGGGCAGACAGCGGTCAGCGGCAACTTCTGTGTCAGCGTGCAGCCGATTGTGGTCTGTATCACTCACAAATTGACGTTTAGAATAAGCTGATCGCGGTATGAAGTTTCTGTGAAGTCACTTCCGCTAAGAAAAGACTAGACAAATGAGCTATTTCTCGAATCGTTATTCTGAACACAGTCTGTGAGGCTGGGATTCCATTTTACGATGCGGTGTGAAAACATTGTTCATAAAATGCTTCCAGACATTCGAAATGGCGTAGCCTTATTTGAAGGTTCCCAGACTTCGCCCGCTTATCCTTCTGATAAGAGTATTATTAAGATAGTATGGAGCATTGTTGGGATGATACTGTCAGGGGAAAACAGATGTGCTGGAGGAAAAACCTGCACCACTGCCAATGTGTTCAACACAGTCTGGCGTGGACTGACCTGAAATCGAAACGTATCTTCCAGGGTGAGAATCCAGAGATTACGTAAGAATTCAGTTCCTTTCTCACAGAGAACACAATCAGCCTACATTACAAAGACCGGTATTTTAATGCTATGCAGGCAGTTGATCGCTGTTTATCGTCAGGATAAGGGAAATTGTGGGAGGTGGGGGTTATTTTGTGCATTATATTGGCGACACTGCCTGTAACTTGACTAAATTGTCGATGATGGATAAACGGTCTTGAATTTGGAGGATAAACACGTGGTAAATATAGTAACCACTGTGTTTTAATGGTTAAAGTCAGCCCAGTTACTTCAATGAGTTGAAAGATCCCGGAAATATTTTTAATTGCAATTAGACGCATGACGTGCGCACATCGGGTAACACAGCCCACCAGATGTTAGCTGTAATGCGGCTGTTGGGTCACTGACCGCGCAGACGGGGGGAGGGGGTTTCTTATTACGGAAGGTGACTGCGAAGGGTAGAAAGATTTTAGGTGGAGCGAAAGTGACGGTACAATGTATTTATAATGGCTGGACACCGTGAGGTTTGTTGATGTTGCGGGTGGGAAGTGGTAGGGTGCTGGATCAGCTAGTTCAGCCAGTTCGAGACACTGCTGCAGTAGCCTGAGGGAACTGAAGAAGACCACGAAACCTTCTTGTCAGAATACTTTCACATTGAAGTTACACAGTTAACATGATGGTGATGATGATGATGGGGGCAGCAGGATCGTCTGGACCGTCTGTTCCCTGTTGCCAGTCTACACGGCGTCGCAACTCAATGGCCATCATTACTTCAAACCCAATTTGTCAGTAAAACTTGACATTCAAGTTTGTAGCTATTTTGAAAATGAATACTTCGTTAAGAGACGGTTATTCCGAAACGTAGCTGAATTTTACGTCATCATATGCTGCAAGACACTGTCGTGACGTCACATCCTGTGGCAGACCGCGAATATTCTTCTTCTTCTATTTCTTCTTCTTATTCCTCCGCCAACTCCTCCTCCCATTCAGCCCTTGCCCTAACAGCTGTGATCCTCTCTCGGTCCCTCCAACTGCATATCCTGTTTTCTGCTATCCAGCCATATCTACCTCCCTTCCTTCCACCGTATCTTCTGGTCTTAACGCGGTGCCCCGTCCCCTCTGCTTCCTTAAGCACCTCACACAATTCCCGCAAGTTTCGTGGTTTTCGTCGCTGTGCAGTCGAAGTCTCCGTTCTTCAGGGAGGTGACTCTGCGTCAGTGGGTAACTGGTTCCCGACGTTTCGACACGACGTATCAGTCTGATCTCGAAGGGTCGCAACGTCGCGATTGTAGGTACAGAAACGCGCACCGTGGACCAAGGGCAGAACTTGCAGCTTTACGATCAAGTGCGGTGACCAGAGGGGCTGGCCTTCAAGGCTCAGAATCTTCTTAGTTCCGACACGGCCAGCAGCGGGCAGTATGTCACTGTGTGTCACGGCAGCTCAATCAGCAAAAAAGTGTGTCAGCTTCAGTCGGTTGTTACATTCCGATAACGCAAACCACATTACCTTACAGACAGGTCAACTGGGTTCTACTTATGTGTGGCGTTCTTTGTGATGTTTGTGTGCATGTGGCGGGGGGAATGTTCAAATTACGGTGGGAATTATGGGCTGTCGATATACCCGCGGGCGAACAGCGGCTGTTGCTGGCTTGCGCAAATCAGAGTTAAAATGAAGCAAATAACTAACCTACCGTTAGTGTTTCTTTTGAAAAAAATGTGAATCACATTATAACTGTCTTTTACCAACAAAATGCAGAGATCTGTATCTCAAAGAAAGTGGTACATACAATTACAACTGCAGGATCAGTCTATGCCAGAGGAAGTGTGGGCTTTTTCTAGTCTTCGCCTCACAACTCACATTTCAAGCCTCAGACCTTCTCCATACACGGCGTCTTGTGCAACATATTGAGGATTCTTTGTATTACCGATTGGTCCTTTGCACGGCCTCAGGGCGACGTAACCACGTCAGGATAAGAGTACAACTAAGCACCGGGCAATGAAGATGTAGGCACCAGGAGGACGAGGGAAGAACATGCCAGATAAAACGTGGGAAATAATTTCTCGTTATCGGAATGGGTAAACATGTTGATGATGATAATCAGGCGTCGACAGTTGTCGGTGCGGTTGCCAGCCAGACATGTGTCCACAGCACAGACTGCTTATGCTCATGCAACGTACTGTTCACTGGCCCACATATCCGCATGACACCTTGGCACCACCGTGGTGACAAATCTATTGCCTTTGTAAGGTCTGCGAAGGACTCAGCACAGCGGCAGAGAGTATTAACTAACAAAATTAAATTACCATCTGTGTGTGTGTGTGTGTGTGTGTGTGTCGGCCCCAATATGCACTTGTCACAGATCAACAAAAAATTTGGGTCGCCTTGAGCCGTTAGTTTGGACACCTCTAATGGCAGTACACCGGACATTGACACTGATGCTCGAAACACCCGCAGATGATTGTCAACCGGTGCGGTACAGCGCCTGGGCTGAGGGCACGTGAAGTGGTCCATCGGCACGTGTCCTGTGGCGACGTTGCATTACTGGAGTGCACTACGCCTCGTGACGGGCAGACGTAAAGTCATACATGTTCACGACATGAAGGCGTGTGGAGGAATGGAGATACAGCACCACATATTCTTAGTCTCGACACTGGATAGAGTTATCAGTTTCACGTTCCGTCCGATTTGCCATCGGGGAGAGATCCCCGGTACCCATTTTCGAGGAGGCTGAGTGGGCCCCAGAGACGGTCCTGTCATTTTGGGGAGAGCTAAAATTCTTGGGTGTGTTGGGAATCGAACCAAGTTTCATCGTACGTACAGCAAGTAGCTTAGGCACTATACTGACTGAGCTACCCCTGTGATAAATATAGTATACCAAGAAGGAACTGACACTCCTGCTCACCTGAGTGTGTCGAGGTTTATCTGCGCACGTGGCCCACAGCACACCGACTCTCAGCTATGGACCCCGGTGTCTCACTGCAGAACTGGGTTTGACGCCAGCGGTGGTGACGTTGACGTCTAACACTTCATTCTTGTAGTTGTAGCAAGGCTGATACGTTTGTATTTGTCGCAGTTCTCTAGGCGTGGCCTACCAACAGCTGTCATTCCCCGCATCTTTTTGGTCCAATTCACAACGATATGGAATATCATTCTTAAGCCGTGAAAGCAGAGATGATGTAATTACACTTGGTTAAATGTGCACATTGGCTACTGCACGGTACGGACGAGCAGCAAGGAACGACGCCGTGCGTCGGTTCGCGCAAAACTACGGGACCGTCACCTACAGGAAGTGCAAGCAGTTCAAAACGTTCTGACGTCGCAGTACTATATCCTGTGACATCTGCTCACTGGGTGGCAGGCTGATCCACATATCAGCTAATTAAGGGATTAACAATATATTCTCAAGCCAGAAACACCATTTCAAGTACAACTAACTAACTAACTAACTAACTACTTGATAGGCCAACAGCTCTTCAGATAATCAATAAATTCGCAAAGTTGTATGAAACCCAAAGGTTCATTGTCGTGTTCACAAGAGACCACCACTTATCCCTATCCTAAGCTAGATTAATCCATCACCCGATCTCTAAAACGCATTTTAACATTATTCTCCCATCTATATATATAGGTCTTACAACTCTCATCTCTTCTTCAGGATTCCTCAACAAAACCCTACATACAATGCTCTTCCCCCACCCGTGCTGCATGCCCAACCCATCTCACCATTTGTCCAATGCATATGGCTGTTCTAACATGCTAGATGATCTGTGCTGCCAACGGAATTGTCTCTACATCAGACGCTGCCCGATGGAACCAGTCCGGGCTGATGCGCTACATTCCTAGGGAATCAGTCAGCGCTTTAAATAGGCACACGGGCGCCGGGCTTGTCCGAGCTTCAAGAGCGACCTTTCAGGTTCTCGCAGCGGTTCTGCTGAAGATTCGGCTGACGGGATGTGACTATGTTTTGCTGATTTTTTCCCGACGTCAGGGTCAAGCAGTGTGGTATAGCTATTGTTGTTGCGTGTATGGGCTGGTCAGGCAATGGGTGCGGGGCATGGCTAATATTCTTAGACTGCCCGATCCTGTAGATGAAGGCATTACTATTCTCCGAAACGTCTATAACTACTCACCCCACCCAACTTCACGCCGTCATATTCCAGAAGGCCTGATCTTCAGCTACAGCTCTGTGAGAACCTCAAATTTCAGTCCTCTGCAATGCATTATTTACCAGCCATCCCACAATTAAATACAGTGTGAATGTTCTTCTTGGATTTCCTGACCCTTAGAGATGGGACAGTTAGATTGTCCCGGAACGTCGGTATAGAATTACCGCTGTACGCTGCGTAATAACCCAGAAGAGCGTGGGTCTCATGTACATCGAGGCGGAAGCGTGAATTCACGCCGACTATAGACAAATTGCGACAACACGCGCAGTTCGATTGTTAGTTCATGTTGTACACCAGCGTTGAAGTCTCCAGACTGACAGCTTGCTGTCAGCTGCTGTCAGAGACGGTGCGTGCAGCTCTGTAGCTTCTTTATACACGGACCCGTTCTAGAGTATGTAAGGGTACTACGGCGTCTCATTCTGCCTTATTCCTCACGCGTGTTACTACACGCAGTCTGCCTGTTTGATCGACATTTTTAAATACGAAAGACAGCTCTGAAGAATGAAATTAATGTAGATAGTACATAAACATTCAGTCCATACCGCGCAGTAAACACACTCCTTCTCGGTTGTCAAAACCAGTCAGTTAATGTCGTATAGGGAAATAATCGCTGTTTTTTCTCAGATCCAAACAAAACACATAAATACACTGTGTGGGCAAAAGCAAGGCACGTCTCGTGTTTATGACACTACTCTCATAACAGCAAAGCCGAATATAGCACGAAGGGACATTCTGGAAGTTTTTTTGTGCATTTCCTTTGTTGCAACGCAGCTGCATGTGACAATCTGAAAGGTTGGAACTAGCGAGAGGTTTAAATATGAACTGGTAGTCTGTGATGAAGGGAAATCTCTCAGCTTGCATTATTACACCCGTGTTCATTGTTTTGTGTAAACCTTTCTTAGAGCCTACATTCCGTAAGGGGAGTTGGGGTGAAATATCCTTAGCATTATATGTGGTAACGAAAACAACAAATGCTCATATTGTATAAAACCATCTTACATACTAAACATGTAGGAAGTGTCTTCATACTATAAACATAATACTCCCCTACATGCTTGTAATCTAATATACTTTTATTCGTCTATGTGCAACTCTTGGTTTATCTGCCATATCTAATTGTTCCATGCACGGTCATTGACGATTTAAAATTGACCTAGTTGAAGAATAAAAGACCAACTTGGTGTCACTTGCTATTTTATTTCAATTCTTATGTGCTCAACATGTTTCGGATATTAATATATCCATCATCAGGAGCTTGCGACTATTCTGTTGAATTA
>Ga0123355_10016674_pt1 | contig 11592 bp, 10 predicted proteins | sample TergutEmb28metaG_3_FD_89872 | JGI IMG/M metagenome (GOLD analysis project Ga0123355, IMG submission 89872) | Embiratermes neotenicus P1 segment gut microbial communities from Petit-Saut dam, French Guiana - Emb289 P1 | ecosystem: Host-associated > Arthropoda: Insects > Digestive system > Gut ...
ACGGCATTCATGGATTCCGACGATGATGTAAGCGACATTGAAGTCTATGCCGCCCGGGAGAAGATAGACGCCTTCTTCAAAAACGCCCAAGCGGCCAAAGCGGCAGACAAATACGGTCACTACGATGACGAGGACGAAGAAGACGAAGGAGAAGCGCGGGTCTTCGACGGCCTATTTAGCAAACGCACAAAAGAAGAAAAGAAAAAGCGAAAGCAGAGAGAGGCAGACAGATCCGAATTCGAGGAAGAAGAACCCGAATACCCCGAGGAAGAGGGGGAATACGATGCGGATGAGCTCCGTGAAGACGGCATCGGCTTAACCGCCGCCGCCGGACGCTATGGAAAAGGCGTGGCGGGCTTGCAAATTCGCGGCGTACTCGCTATCGTACTCTCGCTGTTTATGTTGCTGTTCACCTCCCTGGGTGACGGGGGGAGTACCCCCCTCGGCGGCAGTGTGGGCAGTTTGACCGCTTGGCTCTTGGTGCTGCTCATCGCCGCTATGGTACTCACCTCTGAGGTGATCGCCACGGGGATACTCGACCTAATCCGATTGCGCCCCGGGGTGGAGACCTTAGCGACTCTGGCGGCCATCGCCACAATCGCGGATAGCATATGGGTGATCCAGACGGGCCTTGGCGACAGGGGATTCCCCTACGCGGCCGTAGTAGCGGCGGCCCTGGGTATGACCCTGCTGGGGATCAAGAGCACGCGAAACGCCATGAAGACGACTTTGCGCATGGCGGCCACAAAGGCGGAACCCTATGTGGTCACCAGTAAGCTAGGTGCCTTAGAATCCGGGTTTGCCCTCTTTAAGTCCAAAGAAGAGCCCCGGGGTTTTGTGAAAAAGACGGAACAGATCGATTTTTCCGAGTTTGTCTACGGCAAGGCGGCCCCGCTGTTACTAATCGCTTCCGTGGTGTTTGCCCTCTTGGCCGCCATCGGCGGCGGCAGACCACTCACAGACGCCATTCACCACTTCGCCGCCATGACGGCGGTGAGCGCTACCTTCACAGGTCTCTTGGCCTATGGCATACCCTTCTCCCTCTTAGCCCGGAAGCTCACAAAAGTGGGTGCGGCCCTGGCTGGTTGGGGCGGGGCGGCAGAGGTGTCGGCGGCAGAAGGCGTCATCGTCTCCGACTTTGACGTGTTCCCAGCGGGGACCCTGTCCCTCTCCGGTGTGCGCATCTTTGAGAAGGCAGATACCCCTCGGACCATCACTGCCGCGGCCAGTTTGATCATCGCCTCGGGCTGCGGACTCAGTGAGGTGTTCACCGATCTCCTGCGGCGACAGAATCTACCCCTCTATCCGGCGGAAGATCTCTCCTGCTTTGAGGGCGGCGGCGTCGGTGCCAAGGTGAATGGGGAGGATGTCATCGTGGGCTCAGCCAGCCTCATGAACCTACTGGGAATCCGTCTGCCTCAGAATTTAAATGTGAAGAACGCCGTATTCACGGCCATCGGCGGTGAGTTAAAGGGCGTTTTCGCCATCAATTATTCCCCTCTAAATTCCGTCAAAGAGGCCCTGGTGAGTCTCTTGCACATGAAAATCCAACCCCTCTTCGCCGTGCGGGACTTTAACGTCAGCCCGAAAATGTTAGAGAACAAGTTCCAGATCAAAACAGATAAAATCGACTTTCTCACCTATGAGGAACGTTATGCTCTCAGCAACTTAGAACCCGATTCCCGCGCCCGGCCCTTTGCCGTTCTCTGCAGAGAGGGCTTAGGCCCCCTCACCGATGTAGTCGTCGGCGGAAAGCGTCTGCGCCGCGCCGTGATCCGCAATACGATTTTAAGCGTGGCCTCAGCCGGCCTTGGGCTGATTCTCCTGCTCAGCTTCTTCTGGGCCGGTGCCGCCGAGACGGCCAGTACGGCGAATCTCTTTTACTACCAGGCTGCCTGGCTCTTAATCATGATCGTGCTATCCCGTACCACCACCTTAGACTGACACGGGTAATCGCTATCATACAGTGTAGGGGCGAACTGTGTTCGCCCGCCCCCGCATAGGATACAAAAAATGGGAGTGGCCGAAAAGCGTTGATTCTCTATGTAGGGGCGGGGCTCCATCCCCGCCCGCGCCGAACTGTGGGCGGGGGTGGAACCCCGCCCCTACAGTTCGCAATGCGCTTAGGTCACCCCCTACAAAATTAGGAGGAACATCACATGGGAGAAAACAAATCCCTTGCCGTATTAGCGGCAAAATGTCGGATTCGGGCCATGGAAGCAGTACACCGGGCGGCTTCGGGCCACATCGGCGGCTCACTGTCATCCGTGGACATCTTGGCCATGCTCTACGGGGAAGTGTTGCGGGTTGATCCGCAAAATCCGAGCTGTCCGGACAGAGACCGTTTCGTCCTTTCAAAGGGGCACATCACCCCGGCCCTCTATGGGATTCTGGCCCTCAGAGGATTTTTCCCCGAGGGGGATTTAGGGCTCTTTCGTAGCATAACGGGGCACATGTCCGGCCACGCGGAGATGCAACATGTGCGCGGCGTCGACATGTCCACAGGCTCCTTAGGTCAGGGGATCTCGGCGGCAGTCGGTATGGCCATGGCGGGGCAGTTAGATCAAAAGCCCTACCGGGTCTACGCCCTCTTGGGCGACGGTGAATTAAACGAGGGCCAGGTCTGGGAGGCCGCAATGGCGGCCAATAAATACAAGCTCGATAACCTCACCGCCATCGTAGACGTTAACGGTCTACAGATCGATGGGGCCACGGCGGATATCATGCCCATAGAGCCCTTAGACGCCAAGTGGAGCGCCTTCGGCTGGCACGTCATCAAAGTAGACGGCCACGACTTCGAGGCCCTCCGCGCCGCCTTCTGCGAGGCCGCCGAGACCAAGGGGAAACCCACCGTGCTCTTAGCCGACACGGTAAAGGGAAAAGGCGTCTCCTTCATGGAGGGCAATGTAGATTGGCATGGCAAGCCACCCAACGACGCGGAATACGAAGCGGCCCGCACCGAGTTAGACGCGGCCCTGTCCAGATTGGAGGTCTAAGCATATGAGTCAAAAAATCGCCACCAGAGAGGCCTACGGCCGCATCATCGCGGAGCTGGGCAAAACAGACCCCGACGTCGTCGTCCTAGAGGCGGACTTAGGCAAGACCACCATGACCAAATACTTCGCAGCCGAGATACCAGAGCGCTTTTTCAACATGGGCATCGCCGAGGCCAACATGATGAGCGTGGCGGCGGGCATGGCCGCCTGTGGAAAGAAACCCTTTGCCAACACCTTTGCCATCTTCGCCGCGGGCCGGGCCTGGGAACAGGTGCGAAACTCTATCTGCTATCCCGAACTCAATGTAAAGGTAGTCGGCTCCCACGGCGGTTTATCCGTGGGGGAGGACGGGGCCACCCACCAGTGCATAGAGGACTATGCCCTCATGCGCGTGATTCCCGGTATGACGGTATTGTCCCCCTGTGACGCCAACGAGATGCGCCTTGCCGTACAGGCCCTCGTCAATTACGATGGCCCCGCCTATCTGCGCCTGGGCCGCCTGGCCGTGGAGACGGTGACGGATACCTTCCCCCATTACAAGTTTGAAATTGGCAAGGGTGTCGTGCTGCGGGATGGCACGGATGTAACCATCGTGGCCTGCGGGATGAATGTCCAAATGGCCCTAAAAGCGGCTGATATCTTAGCGGCAGAGGGGATCAGTGCCCAGATCATCGACATGCACACCATCAAACCCATAGACGAGGCCCTGCTCCTAGCGGCGGCAAAACAGACCGGCGCCATCGTGACCACGGAAGAACACAACGTCATCGGCGGATTAGGTGCCGCTGTGGCTGAATACCTCAGCACCACCTACCCCGTCCCCGTGATCCGTCACGGCGTAGAAGACGCCTTCGGTCGCTCCGGCAAAGCCGAACAGGTGTTGGAGGCCTACGGCATCACGGCCCCGGCCATCGCCGAGAGCGCCAAGCGCGCCATCGCGGCGAAGGGATAGGGAACAGAGAAAAGGCCGAGGTCACACGACCTCGGCCTTTGTGCATTTGAGAGTAGCACAAACGATGAGCGTAGGGGACGGCGTCCTCGACGTCCCGCTTCCTGCTGTGGGGGATAGGCGGGACGTCGAAGACGCCGTCCCCTACAACATACAATCTAGGCACTTAAGAAATACGCCTCACTTCTCAAAGTAAGCATTCGCTTCTCCGGAAGAAAAACCATGTTCTAGCAGTTTGGACACATCACCGTCATATAAATCTCTGGCCATGTCGATTACCCGGCTGTAACTATACCGAGCGGCGTTGCAACCCACACTTAACCTGCGCACGCCGAGTTTATCGAGATCTTCAAAACTACCGATACCGGGCCGCAAGAAAATATTGACCGGGGCTTTCACACCATCGACAAGTCTTGCTATGGCGACCTCATCTTTCGCACCAATCACGAAGACGCAATCCGCCCCCGCTTCTACAAAGGCATTACAACGCTCGAGTACCATTTGCATACTCGTCTCATCCGCTCCATCCAAGGGGAAGACGTCTGTTCTGGCGTTGATTACAAAGCCCATATCCAATTCGGATTTTAACTCTGCAAGAGCACTGATTTTTGCAACTTGCGTTTCCAGCGACTCTAGGTCTCCGTTGGGTAATCCGTCTTCAATATTAAAGCCAACAGCTCCAGCCAAGAGCAATTTACGGGCGTTTTCCTTGACTCCTTCAGGCACTTCACTATAGCCTCGTTCAAAATCAATGGAGAGAGGAATGTCAATCCGACTTGCGATCTTCTGGACGACCCATAAGAGGTCGTCGAAGGAAATATATTCCCCGTCAGGGAACCCCAGATCATGGGCGATTCCCGCGCTGGATGTTCCAACCGCCTTGAAACCTTGCTTTTCAAATACATAGGCGCTACCAACATTCCAGGCGTTTGGAAGAACAAACAGTCTGTTTTCTTTGTGCATGTGCGCAAAAACTCGCGCTTTTTCTTTTTGGACTTCGGGAATCATAGATTGGAACCTCAATTTTCAACTTGCCCCGTCATCGTCTCAGCCTCCCGCTTATAACTGCGAAACTCAGGGATATAGCTCAGCAGCGTAATCAGCGCAAACACAGAGATCGCGGCGAGGGATACGTAGATCACACCCAGAGGCAGATAGGGGAAGAGGGCGATTGAGACCATAGAGGTATAAAACAGCGCCGTGGTCACCTTGCCAAACCAGCGCGAGCCCTCGAAGATAGAGGCCGCTTTGAAATGCTTCCGCAGGAGATAGGCCCCCAGAGACAGGAGTACCAGCTCCCGCAGCACCAAAAAGCCGAAGAAAAGCCAAAACCAGCCCCCTAAGAGGAGCCCAAAGAGCACCGAGACGGTGATCTGGGTGAGTTTATCCGCGATGGGGTCAAGAAACTTACCCAACCGACTGGTCCAGTTAAAACGGCGCGCCAAAAACCCGTCTAGGAGATCCGTGAGACCCGAGACGATAAGAATAACCGCCGCATTTACCATGGCCCCGCGCCTGACCTCGTGGACTAAAACCGGGATAAGCAAAATTCGACAGAAAGATAAGATATTCGGAATGTGGTGCATGTACGTATCCCTCTCTAAGAAATGTTAACAATAGCATAAATCCCAAATCCACACTAGTATAGCATATAAGCTGCCCATTGCCTAGATCAAATTTATAAGATTTGTGCTATAATAGAATTTGGCGAAAAGACTTGACGTTTGTCATATAATTAAGGAAGAGCAGACAAGCTTCGGCAAAGATGAGGTGCAGTTCTATATGCCAATGAGAGAGAAGATTCAAAACATGCCCCGTCCGGGCTTGCGCAATATCAAGACGGCCTTTGCGACCACCTTCTGTATTGTCCTATACAGCCTGACCGGCTGGAGTGAAGGTGTAGTCCTGGCCTGTATCGCGGTGTTTATCTGTATGCAGGATTCCGTAGATAAATCCTGGCGGATGGGGATAGACCGAACCATAGGCACCCTCCTCGGCGGGGGGCTTGCCATCTTAGCCGAGATGGCCTTGGAGATTGAGAGGCATTTGGCCGTTCTGGCGGCAGTCGTATTTGTGGGGATCGTGCTCTACATCTTCGTGTGCAATCTGCTCAAGCTAGAGGGCAGCATCCCCATTGGGCTCACCACCTATTTGGTTATCCTCATCGTGCCCCAGGAGGCCTACATGACGCCTCTGCTCCACGCCTTACACCGCACTCTAGACACCATAGTCGGAATCCTAGTCGCCGTCCTGGTGAATATGCTGCTGTTCCGCCCCCGGCCCGAGCGTTTCCGTGGCGTGGATACGAAAAACCCCGTATTCCACTACGAGCACAAAAAGGCGGGACAGCACAAGCTTGTCAACTGGGTGGGGGGCCAAGAGCGGGAACTGTATATCTACCCGGAGGGCATATCTTATAAGGATAAAAAGTTCGATTTCCGTGTGGCCGTAAGCGACCGCGCCCACTGTGTGGGAGAGGGGAGTTTGCACTGCCCCACAGGTCAATGCAGACACGACCTCGTCTTAGAACACGGTGACCAGGTCATAAACCTGCTCACGGGGGAGGCGTTCACAGGTAACTTAGAACTCCTGCGCTACGGCGAGAAGCGGGCCCTCACAAACGGAAAATTCGAGGCCTTTTACTGCCTGGAAGACGGGGCGAAACTCTATCTGGAAAACTTAGGCCAGACCTACCGTGTTGACCTCAAACAGGGCGATACCGTGATTGTGAGCTGGTTCGAAAACGGCAATGAGTCCTACACCGCAGAGGTGCGGCACACAGAGGGAGAGACCTTAGAACCCTTGGTCATCATGGTCACCGCAGAACGCGTCATCTAACTCGTATCCCTCATACTCCTCTCAGCATAGGATGAAACACTATACTGAGAGGAGTATTGATTTGTGGTCCATTATCTGATTACGTGTAGGTCGCTGACCTATGCGCAAAAAGCGGCGCGGACCCTAGAGCGGACGGGAATCACGGCGTCCATTATCCGCGCCCCAAAAGGGATCAGCAGAGAGGGCTGCGCCTATTGTGTAAAAGTGTCAGAGCGCAGGGGGAGAGAAGCCCTCGCAATTTTAAGGCAGACAAATACGCCCTTCAACCGTATCTTCCTCCAACATGCAAGCGGAGAGATGCGCGAGGTGGCCTTATGATATATTTTGACAGCGCGGCGACAACGCTGCAAAAACCCGCCGCCGTCAGACAGGCGGTGAACCATGCCCTGCTTCGGCAGGCCAGTCCGGGAAGAGGCGGGCACAGGGCCAGTATGCGGGCGGCCGAGACAGCCTATCAGTGCCGAGAGGCGGCGGCGAAGCTCTTCCGCGTCCCCGACCCGGCCCAGATTGTATTCACCCACAACGCCACCCACGCCCTCAACATGGCCATCAAGAGTCTCGTCGGCCCGGGGGATCGGGTGGTGATCTCCGGCTTTGAGCACAACAGTGTCCTGCGGCCCCTCCACGCCATAGGGGCTGAGATCGTGGTGGCACAGGCCCCGCTATTTTCCCCCGAGGCGACTATGGCCGCCTTTGACGCGGAGATCTGCGCGGAGACAAAGCTTGTAGTATGCAACCATGTGTCAAACGTGTTCGGCTATATCTTACCCATAGAGGGTGTGGCGGCCCTCTGTAACGCCCGAGGTGTCCCCCTGGTGATAGACGCCTCCCAGTCCGCCGGTGTGTTGGAGATAGACGCGGTGGAACTGGGCGCAGACTATATTGCCATGCCCGGACACAAGGGCCTTTACGGCCCCCAGGGGACGGGGATACTCATCTGCAGAGACGCCCCCGAACGAACCATCTTAGAGGGCGGCACCGGCAGTGAAGCCATGCGCGCGGAGATGCCAGAAGGCCTCCCCGATCGCCTAGAGGCAGGTACCCCCAACATGCCCGGGATCAGCGGCCTCTTGGCGGGCCTCCGCTTCGTATCCCGCTGTGGTGAGGGGGAGATTTTACACCATGAGCGCCATCTCCTGGGGCGTTTGCGCGAGGGCCTCAGCGGAGTCCGTGGCCTACAACTCTACGCGGCGGAGGAGCCAGATCAACAGACAGGGGTATTGTCCTTCCGCGTGGATGGCCTCGATTGTGAGGCTATCGCGGCGGAGTTAGGTACCATGGATGTAGGAGTCCGGGCGGGACTCCACTGCTCGCCCCTGGCCCATAAATCTGCGGGGACAATTGAGTCGGGGACAGTGCGTGTGAGCTTCTCCGCCTTCAACACAGAAGGGGAGGTAGAGCGGTTTTTGCGCATATGCGAGAAAACGCGAAAGAAACTGCAAAAATCAGAAATAACTTGAGCAAAACCGAAAGAACCTTGCCATAGTAACCCATTTGGTATATAATGAGTGAAATAGGTGAATGGGGCGTTTAGTAGCTATGGATCTGGGCCGGTATTTTGCGATAATTTGGCAATTCATACGAACATGGGCGATGAACGCCTTTGGCGGCATCGGTGTTACCGATGTCATTGACATGCTCATCGTCGCCTTTGTGATTTATAAACTGATCCAATTTCTGAGAAAAAGCCGTCTGGGTCTCGTTGTGCGGAGCATCTTGTTAATCGTCGCTGTGGTCTGGCTCTCGGGGCTCTTGGGGTTGCACATCATTTACTTCGTTACCAGCCGCGCTATAGAGATCGGAATCATCGCCCTGGTGATTCTCTTCCAACAGGAGATCCGGCAGACCTTAGAGCGCTTAGGGCGCAATAACCCCCTGGCCATCTTCGGCAGCAAAGAGAGCCCGGCCCAAGAGCAGAGCGCCGTCATCTCCCGGACGGTTATTGCCTGTCAGCGCATGGCCAAGGAAAAGACGGGGGCCCTCATCGTGTTTGAACGCCAAGTCAGTTTGGAAGATGAGGTGAAGACCGGCACCCTAATTGATGCCCGCATCTCAACGGAATTGCTCACAAATATTTTCTACGACATGGCCCCGCTGCACGATGGCGCGGTAATCATCCGCGGCACGCGCCTCGTGAGCGCGGGTTGTATTTTGCCCCTGACGGATAATACGAGCCTCAGCCGCGAGTTAGGCATGCGGCATCGGGCCGGCATCGGCGTGAGTGAAAAGAGTGACGCCATAGCCGTCATCGTCTCAGAGGAGACCGGCTCCATCGCCGTGGCACTAGACGGGAGACTCCGCCGCCACATGGCGCCTGAGAGCTTTGAGAATTTGCTCCGCAGTGAGCTGGCTGTAGAGGAAACAGTCAAACAGTCCATATTCCAGCGAATTTTAAAGGGGAGAGGGCATGAGAAGAGCAGTTAGCAAAATCTTAGACAATCGACTCTTTTACATTCTGCTAAGCCTTGTGGCTGCCGTTTCGATCTGGCTCTTTGTGGTGAACACTGTAAACCCCAGCCAGACCAGGGTATTAGCCTTCACCGTACAGTATGAGGGCCTTGGTGCATTGGAACAATATAATCTCCGCCTAGCCTCTGATACACCCCAGAGCGTAGCTATACGGGTAGAGGCCTCAGCGGTAGATATGACGCGGATCATGGACAATTTGCGTATCATAGTAGATGTGTCGGGCATCAGAGAAGCGGGAGAGCACGACGTGAGCTTTGTACTCTCGGCGTTTAACTTATTGTCTCCCAACATCACCGCCACCCCTGTGGGGGAGACATCTAATACAGATAACACCATCATCGTGCGCACCAACCGCGTGACGGGCCGCAATGTCCTGCTGGCCACCACGGGCATCACCTTTGACACCGCCGAAACCGACACAGAGGACTACTTCTACGTGGCCGGCCGGCGTTTGGTTGAGCCGGAAGTAATCCGCATCGACGGCCCCGAGGAGATCTTGAATGAGATCGACGTGATTGAAGTCGTCTCCAATTTTGGTGAGCCCTTGACGGACACGGTCACCCAGACAGGTGTCCTGCGCGTCCTCGACCGCGATGGAGAACAACTATCAAATGAGGCCCTGGCCGATGTGTTTTTCTCCCAGGACACAGTCAATGTGACAATACCGGTATACATGGTAAAACACATGCCTCTCCGCGCCAACTTTAACTACGGCGCAGGCGCAAATGAGGACAATCTGCGCTACCGTTTAAGTCAAACCCATGTTTGGCTTATTGGTCAAAGCGAAGTCCTCCGCGGCGAATCCCTCTTAGACCTGCCCGAAATCGGCTTAACTGGGGTCGGGGTGGTAGATAGTGTGCGTGTGGACATCCCGGTGCCCGCTTTTACGGAGATATATGATGGCCCCGACGTCGTATCAGTCAATATCCAAATCCAAAATGTGATAGAGCGCGAGATTACAATCCCCAGTTCCCGTGTCTTCTTCATTGATCGGGCCGAGGATATGGAGGCGGAGATGGTAATCGACACCTTGATCCTGATTCTCCGTGGCCCGGCGGATCTCTTGGAGGAGTTGGACGAGGGTGATATCACAGTGGTAGTCAGCCTGGCCGACTACGCCGACCGGACGGGACGGATTATCGTGGAGACCTATACTGTCATGGTGGATGACTTTGAACCCGAGATTGTCGGCGCGATAGACCTGCCCGGCGGCGGGATCATCGTGAACATCCAGAGGCGATAGATGTTTGGTTATGTGATCCCCATCCGCTGTGAGCTGAAAATGCGGGAATTCGACCAGTTTCGCGCGGCCTATTGCGGTCTCTGCCAGAGTCTGCGGGAAAACTATGGCCGCCGGGCCAGCTTCATCTTAAACTACGATTTCACCTTCCTCGCCCTCCTCCTCTCAGCGGAGGTCGGAGAGCCTGCATATAGCCACCGGCGCTGTGTGGCAAACCCCCTCAGCAAAAAGCGCTGCTGTGACGGCGGCGCACCCTTTCGGCAGGCGGCGGGTTACAGCGTGATCCTGGCCTGGTGGCGGCTCAGAGACGGCATCGCAGACAGCGGTTTGGTGAAAGGCCTATCCTATCGGTTGATCTGTCAGCTCCTGCGCCGGGCATACAGACGGGCCAGGGCGGATTTTTCAGCCTTTGATCTCCACTGCTCCACGGCTCTCGCCAATCTGCGGGAGTTAGAGGGCGAAAACAGCCCGGACTTAGACCGGGTGGCCGACACCTTCGCCTCTATTTTGCCCTTCGCGGCGGAGGTGGGGGAGGGCGTGCCAGACGAGCGCGTCCTGCGGGAGCTCCTGTACCACACAGGCCGATGGATCTACCTCGTCGACGCCTGTGACGATCTAAAAGAGGACATGCAGTCCGGCAATTACAATCCCCTGGCCGCCCGATTCGCGGCCACCGATGGCGTGTTAAACGAGACAGACCGCGCCTGGCTAAAAACGACTTTGGACCACTCTGGCAACTTGATTGCGGCGGCCTATAACCTGCTGCCATCCGGTGCCTGGGGCGGGATATTGGATAACATCATCTACCTGGGCTTTCCGGCTGTGACCCAGTCGGTGCTAGAGGGCCGCCACCGCCGCCGTTGGGGCAGGTGGGTAGAGAAGGTAGAGAGGAAGGAACAAGATTCATGAGCGATCCCTACAAGGTATTAGGTGTATCTCCTAGCGCCAGCGACGATGAGGTGAAAAAAGCCTATCGGGAACAGGCGCGGAAATATCACCCGGACAACTATCACAACAATCCCCTGGCCGACTTGGCCCAGGAGAAGATGAAAGAGATCAACGAGGCCTATGACGCCATCCTGCGCATGCGCGGCGGCGGA
>Ga0123355_10016675_pt1 | contig 11591 bp, 8 predicted proteins | sample TergutEmb28metaG_3_FD_89872 | JGI IMG/M metagenome (GOLD analysis project Ga0123355, IMG submission 89872) | Embiratermes neotenicus P1 segment gut microbial communities from Petit-Saut dam, French Guiana - Emb289 P1 | ecosystem: Host-associated > Arthropoda: Insects > Digestive system > Gut ...
ATGAAGGGAAGAGGAAGAGCTTTCTTCTTTTTTTTAAACACCCGCATAGTGGGGGGGGGTTTTGAAACCCCCCCCCCCGCCCCTTTCCCCCCCCCCCCCCCCCAATAAAGAACCGGTACCAATTGCACAGGAGGCTGGGCAGGTCCCAAAGCCGATCCGGGGGTGCCATCTAGCGCCGAGATTAAGAATGAGTACAGCAATACCTGTAATATCCCTCTGTGCCTGCATGGCATGTTATGGACAGACCTTTACCTTTAACAACGAAACCTTCAATACGCAATGATGCATAACAATTTAAATCCAACAAATCTTGAGTACGAATTTTATCTACCGGGTTTCGCGCTACCCGAAGATGGTCAGTGCAGCTGAGACTCATGCGACTGCAGAAGCGGAACTATGTATTTCTAAATTTCTAGAGGTATAAGGTCCTTCTACATCTGTAACGTTATGAACGCACTGGTGTACTAATACAAAAGGCAATCTTCTTTTTCAAAAATACCCCCGCACTCCTCACACCAGAACCACGAAAAAGTAACATACGGACACATTTTAAGGAGAAACACGCCGGTTATAAACTGCGAAACTGACTTTTCGAACTGGAGTGCAGGCCAGGACAGAAACTGTATTTCGCCAACACATAAGCTTATAGACCTAACCATCCAAAAAGTAACAAATCATTAGTTTGTAACAAATCACGTTTCCAGGATTAACAACCAAAGTACATATCACAACCACGTAGGATTCTGGAGCACAAAAAATTTCAGAATTCACGCATACGCACTACTTCTCACTTGAGATTAAATATGGTCTACATGAAACATAAACCTGGATTCGATACAACGTGGATTCCATTTGTATGAAGTTTCGGTGCAGCCGAAATAGCAAGACAGCGCAATGGTACATGCCATAAAATCTGACAAAGAGGAAACGGCGTGACAGGTCACGCGCTCCAGTGTCTGGTGAGCTGGAAGACGCGCTTCTTCGATTTGCTACACAGATGCACCACCTGCGCTTAGGTGGCCCCCCTACTGATGTCAGTACCAATCCACGTACACGAATGAGAACAATGCAGATAGCCTAGTATTAACAAAACAGAGCGCTTAGCGGTGCAACATCGTGCAGTTCACATTACTACCAACTACCGCAGTAAGTTCTTTGTGAGTATGCCGAACTTGATGTTCACTCTATTCATGAAAACTGCGGCAGCAAAACTCGAAACCCTCAGTGCCGCTAGCCAAAGCTCGCTAGTGACAACGATCATGAGCCACACCTCATAAACGCGTCACCCTAAGCTCCTGCTTACTATAATTCTCCCACGCCTAGTCCAAATCCTTGACGTATCACCTGCTATTCTGCGGAATTACGTGGTTTTCCTCAGTCCTTCCACGCAAATACCGGTACTGCATCTCATCCAGGCCACAACTGCTTCCTTCCGTATCTGTCCCAGCTCACTCATAAATCATTCGACCAATCGATGCTAGACTGCACTGTAGTCGGACAGCATTACTTCCGATACTAGTGCCGCGCCTTCTACATAAGACAGAGTAGGCGACATTACGGGGTTTTCAAATGACATTTCCACGCAAACAGTTCATCTACGACATACTGGCTCGAATGATCGCTAAGGCAATATTGCAAATATTCTTGCACCTTAAACTATTACCGAATTCACGTGTGACATGGCTAAAAAAACAATTTACAAAATACTTAACCTGTGGAAGTGACAAACTGGAATTGTGACTGTAAAGAATACAAGTCCACTCAGTCACTCATTTAAAAGTTTGGACTCGCCTGGCCTCAAAATCAGACCACAAAAATACAGTACTTCAAAACAGCTGCATCATCCCCGTTCAAGCCTAGCCTATGCCTCTACCGCGCGATATCACGCAAAAAAACATACATACGAGCACATAATGACACCCCCCCCCCAACCCCCTTTGGAGACGGTATTAAGGATACAAGGAAAGACAATGTGAGTAAAGAAACGTGAATATTCTTCTTCATGTACCCGAATCACCACGAGCTGTGCTCATCGTCACCTCTGTGAGTCGGTTACAGCTTTTGATGTTTCCATATACACAAATAATTCGTCTAAAATCGGAACCAGTTATTTATACAAGACAAACAATTAATATGCTGCACATAAAATTGTGATAGCTATGAAAGAATGACGCCTGGTCGTCACATACCGAATTTTTGTGCTACCAGCATTAGACGAGCAACATTTTGACCGTCTACTTGTGAAGTCCTGCAAACGCAAACTGTTGCAATCCGAGTAAAGCTTCACAAGATCGAATTTACTTGATTTACAATATTACACTATTACCCGTGCCCCGAACAGCAGATGCTAAAGGGGGTTGGAAGAGATTCCTGCAAAAATAATTAACTGTACAAGGCAAAATTTACTCTTCTCACTTCTCTAACATGATTTTCCAGAAAAAAAATTGTAAGTCTCAAGGACTTACATATATGTACAACGATGCAAGATACAAGCCCCCTTATATTCTTCATAATTCACTCAAAACGATTGTCATTTTTTTAAGGCATGTGGAGGGCTAACCGAAAGGAAAGATACTAAAATAAGGGAGAGGGGCTATACGCTGTGGATAACCAGTATGTGGCACTTTACAGAGAGGGTTTGGTATAAAGTAATTCGAAGTTGCGTCATATAGAAAACAAGACAACTTGACCAATCCACTCCAACCCACGTTCCATGTTTAAAATCATTTTCCTACGTACGTATCCAAAGTACGATATTTGTGGGTTCTAAGTTTATAAACATTACATTCATTCAAGTAAAAAAACAATGGCCTAAGGCAACATTATACATGTGATGCATTATAAGACGTACGTGTGGGTCATCCTACCTTTTCCCTCAGCATGTCTCTGACACGTCCCGCCTGGTGTCTGAACCGATGTAACTCCAGCTGCAGTTCCAGGCACCTCTCCTGCCAGTTGATGCCTCCAGCTGTCGCCGAAACGTCTTCGCCCCAGTGATGATACTGAGGGGGGAAACTCAGGGACGGTTCCACGTCCATCAGATCAAAAAGGTAAGAAGCGGAAGGGGTAACTGTTGCTGCCGTAGAAGAGGAGGCGGCATGAGGGCGGGGAGGTGGTGGCGGCGGTGGAGAGGCACTACAAGCGTGAAGGTGAAGGCGGGACCGTCGCGGTAGTAATCTAGGGCTAGCGGGGGCGGAGGACGGAGGCGGTGTAGAGCACGTGAACTCTGACATTCGGGACAGCGGGTCGAAGAGTTGAGAGAGGCGGCGAGCTGGACTGCCACGGTATTGCTGTTGATCTTCACCCATCGTGTTCAGTGCCGCGCTTTAACGAATATCGGAATACTGCATCCTAAAACATTCTGGCTACATGCATAACACAACACAACCGCTGTTGTAATTAAGATATTCGTTTTATATGACCGCTGCATTAGGAAACGCGATGGCGCCTCCGACTGCCACCGTGGGCATTCCAATCACTGCTGGAAGTATTTCTCGTACCTCGCGTGCAATCGTAATTTCAATAATGTTCAAAAACACACGCAAAGCTAATGCTTTTGTAGGTAAAGCTGGATAAACGGTAACACCAGTGTTCTGTGACAACGGCAATATTCGTCAAGCAAGTACACTGGAACTCACACGCAAGACAGGTACCGCCACTTTCCACTATAAAAGATAAGCCAATCTGTATTTTGCGTCACGTGCTGCACAAGGTTCACCTAGAATACTTATTCTTTCACTAAAGCCAATTACATATAAAATTTACTTGTAACATTTTAACAAACTTATTTTTCGAAACAACGTACGAGTAGTAACATTTAACATTAGAATATAATAAATTAAACTCGTAATTTAATAACGAAGGGCGGAAGATGTCTGCAGCAGGCACCGGGCAGTGGTCGGCTCAGTGACTGCCACGATGGGACGACACCAACCTGCAACACATACAAATGTACCATGAGAACTGAAACAAAAATAAGTTTGTATACAACTGCTGTTCAGTTTCTGTTAATGCTTAAAAAGCCGTGCCATATACACGCTCTGCATTAAACATTATTAATTGTCCGTAACCACCATTACTTTTCAATTTCCTAAAGAAGCAGTCTCTTCTACTCCGAGTTGTCAATATGACCCGAAACAGCACGCTGTCAGCTGTTTGGGAGTACACTTTCAATACTGCTCTGTATATAGCTGAAACCGCCACAGTTGCCAGATACTGGAAGGGAATAAATTAATTATGAAAAAAATTAAATAAAAATTAACTATTAAAATCAATCAGTTCATTCAGTACGAAGTTCAGCAACGACTTCCACTGAACTGTTTGTGGATGGAATTGCTGACTAATTTTCTGAGTTTGAAAGGTAACGAGGTAATGTTCTTACGTATGCAATGAAGGTACAAAGGCATGGTGGAGGTATAGCTCCACTCATTCTTAACTTGGGCCCTAGATAGAGGTAAGTAGTCAGTCTCACGCCCGGGGCGCTTTACCCCCGTTACCCACTGAATAAGAGGCTGGGTGGGCCACAGAGATGGTACAGACTTCTGAAGAACAGATAAATCTATTGCCCCTTCCAGAATCCGAATCCCAGATCGTAAAATCCATAGCCTAGAAACTATACTGACTATGCTATGTCGGCTCCTATTTCTTTTATGTGTGGCGAGGCAAATTTTAAGTGCACATTTCCATGCAGTGGCCTACAGGTAGCAAGACAGTAGGCCTACTGCACTGTTTGAAAGCCTATTATCAGGGCACCAATTACAAATTTATCGTCCTTTAAATAAATCATTAACGCAAGAACCAACAAATGCGTGGCTGAATGCAACTATCTAAATGAATTACCTTCAACATAAGAAGTAGTGATTGTGTAAACTTTCAATTCAGTATACAAAGAATAGCATTGTACGCGTTCTTTAAAAGAAAATAATTTATCGCTCACAAATATACATACTGAAAATGTGTGAAAGAATTCTGTCAGAACGAGTTACACTCTGGCTCCGTGAATTCTCGGCGTTTTAAACATTCTAAGAGCAAACTTTCCTAATCCGTAATCGTAGCAAAATATTACATCTGAGAGCGACCAAGAAAGATGGGATTCCAAGACACGTAGCATGAACGGGGATATTAAAACGCAAACAAGATTTTAGTCGAAAAATCTGTAAGCAAGAAAACACTTGGAGGACCTTGGCATAGATTTCAAGATACATGAAAGCGGATATCAAAGAAACAAGATATAAACGTTCTGACAGAATTCATTTGGCTCAGGACAGGATCCTCTCAGAACAACATGGTAGTGACCATGTCTGCACCCCCCCCCCCCCAAAAAAAAGTAACCATTTACCGAGTCAAAAGGCTTCAGCTTCTCAAGATGAAATATGTTACGCAGAGTTAATCGTCAATGACAGAAACGTTTTGAAATCCCTGCAAAATATAACTGATATACGAGCCCAGCAAGTGGAAAACTTCACGTTGATACTAGAGCGCTATTTTGGGACGTATCCAAAATGTGCGACACGTATAGGCATAACGGCAGCAGTTCCAAATCTGTTTTGAAATCCCAATTGGTAATAAAAGCCTGCAATCTATTTTAAGCGGTAACTGGAAACAGTCCTGACAGTTTTCATTTGTTCGACGGCGATGAAGGCGGAATAAGAGACAGGCTTAGGAGGCTCAACACATCTGCTGGTTTCCTTCCGACACAAAACCGTTACAAGTCTCCTGCCAAATACAACAGGATCAAAACAGGAATGGAAAAGATAATGTACTCTCCAAACACGTTCTTTGTTGATTTGCTCAGGTACTGCATATACACATCTGTTGTTAACACAGCCAGTTAATGGCACAGATAAGTCTAGCTTGCGTTATGAGGTAAGGTTCGATTTGAATCAGTAGTGGCACAAGAAGGTCTGACATTGAATGTCCAATGACGTGGTGGGAATTTCTTGGCCCGTGCACCGACTACAAGCTTCTCAAAATGGACCGTGCTCCACAAATCAACCAGTTCAGATCGTTACGACTAATATACAGAAATACGTGTACTTTGTTACTGACCACACACACTAAAGCACACATAAATCCTTTAGGTAGTTTAGTGTACTGAACATAGGATAGGCAGGAGTTCATAGCGTCTGCAGTAACGATGTATTCACTTTACACAAAATCCCACAACCGAATGCACCTTCGCGGCCCTAAATAAGACTTGGGCATCAGCTGAACTTACAAAAGTCTCATACCATTATGTAGTAATAACAATAACAACAATAACAGTAATAATCACTTATTAAAGAACTTCATAACATGAAGCCAGTTACAGGCAAGCACTGCCAAAAAAAAAAAACCCACTGTACCACTAACAACGAATATAAAAAAGAAAGAGAATGTGATTGCTGTTGTTGTTAATTATTATCATCACCACCATCTGCATTGCCGGTCTCAGTGGTCGCACAGTCTAAGGCGCAGGACTTCGGCCGCTCGCCTGCTGAGATTTTGGGTTCGAATCCCACCGGGGGCATGGATGTCTGTCTGTTGTGTGTTGTCAGGAAGAGGCCTCTGCGACGAGCTGCCCACTCGTCAGGAGGAGACCTACCGAGTGTGATGCGTCGTTGAGTGTGATCTATAAACCTCGTGAAAGAGGAGGCCCTGGCCCATTGGGAGACTGTTTCACCAAAAACAAACAAACCATCTTCATTATACTGCTATTTTCATATAAAACACAAGATTTTAATTACATGGAACTGAGTCCGGCATACGCGCCGAACCAGTCTAGGCCAGCCTGGAGTGTCATAATTTGAAAATCCCATACTCGAATACATCACGCTATAACCTGAACACACAAGCACCCTTCAAAGGGTAGGCAGTTCATAATTCCGTTCTGTGTTATGATTCACGATATCAGTACCATTTCCAATACGACCGTCAACAGACATTTCTGGGGTATCAGTAACCTCCAACTGAACAACACAGACTACATAATATCACGGGGTAGGGGATGAATTTATTTCATTGATGTATACAATTAACGCCTGCTTGCCTGCCTGCCCGCCCGCCTGCCTGCCTGCCCGCCTGCCCGCCTGGTTCAGAATATGTCATACGTACACACATACATACGCAGACATATCAATGACAAGTTCACTATTCGGACTGAACCACTGTAACGGTCTAGAGCCGAACGTTGTAATAAAACGGCCAGCAAAATTATTTCCTCTTAGGGAACTCCAGAGTTCCAATCTCGGCCCCAAGACCGGATACCCCGAAGTCCTTCATGGTTTGCCTCTGTCCCTGCAAGTAAACGCCAGCATAATAATGCCCTTAAAGTTCTATTTCATGTCCTTTCCGACTAATAATCATTCTACACTACAAAACTGTGTGTTAGTTAAGATAATCGACTCTGCTCAAAGTAAGTATAGTCAGTTCTGCTTTGATGCGTGTTTCGTTAACCCGAACTGGCTATAACGCGATTGATGAATAGGTGAATGCTGTTTGTATAACGCGAACTTTGGCATACGCTTGTTAACTGTTACACGACTTCAGCAGACAGTGTGAAGATATAAGGTTAGATGGCGGGCCAAAGGTTTTCAGAGCTAACTCTGTTTTTATTTCCCGATTTCTGTAATACAAGATCTCACAAGGACGCAACTATTGTGTTATAGCAGAACTGAATGTAACGTGGTTAGGACATTCTTTCTGCACAAAGGCCAACTAAACTCCGTATTTTATTCTCGTAGCAGGTTTAGAGTACCTCTGGAAATTCTGCCTCTAACTTGTCTAGCCTTCATCGCCCCCTCCCCGGTAGGTGACCAAATAATTAGGTAGCAACGGTGCAATGACGAGTAAAAGGAGAAGTCCTGTCCATGTGCCATATTTCCCGTCACAAATCCCATATGGACAACCCTAGAATCGTACTCGGACATCCGCAGTTGAAGCCGGCGAGCAACCGCACGGCCCTCAACACACGATGTGACAGAATTAATCAAACCGCGAACATAGAATAAAAATGAAATTCAGTGAGGTCAAACTCAATTAACACAGCGAGCTGTTGATGTCTGTCACACTGAGGGCTCCTGTACAATTCATGCGTTCTACAAAACCCGTAATTACGAGCCCTCGTCAGTCATCCCAACACGCTCAAGAGAGCTGCGTGTGACAACCAAGTTATGACCCATAGGCAGCGCCATCTACGTGCCGCAAAACAAAAGACAGTACACAGCGTCAAGAAGACAACTAAACAAGAGTTAATGGCCTTCGCCACTGTCCTGATGCTCTCTGAGTTTCCGGACCTTGTATTTTAATAATACGGTAAATCTTTCTCTGAGTAAAAACTACGCCATAAAGACGTATGAGAAAACTCCAGCAGAATTCCACACACCCTTCATCTGGAAACTACATGATGATCAGTTGTCAGTTTCAGGCTCCGGCAGCTTTACTCCCACAGTGTCCACTGGACAAGTAGCAGGGTGGGCCCAACAGTCGGTGTGAACATACCAGCGCACAGAAAAATCCTGGGAATGGTAAGTCGGTCCTCCAGTCTTACATTACACACTTCACAGACAAGTTTGTTGGTGTCAGTGTCTGTATCACCCTCTTATTCATGTCATTTCCGGTAAGACATGCCCTGTACTTTATTATTAATACGTCTTCCACGAAATCCGTGTGTTACCACCAAGTCTTCTAACAGGTAGTCAGTCAACCAAAACTGTTGAACGTCCGAAGAATGTTATAACGTCTGAAAAGATGCAACAATTACAAGCGCAGGAGGGCAGATGTATGAAGGATTTTAAATACCTAAGGTTCCTTGTGTCAAAAATTAAATGAGAAGTCACTGCAACTTCGGGTTTATTTCATTTATTCCACTGAGGTATCACTATTTTTCAGCATAATCCCGACAACATTGACACATCCCTCGCATCTCGACAAGAGTTACAAAATTCACACCCGGTAAAAATCAGGTTCACAATACGGTCTCTTGCATCCCAGTTCTTTACGGACAATACTTTGTTCAGTTCCGATGGACAACTTCAATGAACTGGATAAATCTCGAATTGCGATTTGTCGGTTTTCCAAAACCAGTTCCTTCACTCATGGTGCGTTCACATCCATTCTTCATGGGCTTGGGCCGACAGGTGCGAACGTCATACGCCACCGCGGATGTCCATGCGACCACTTTCGAATTCGCTGCATCATTTTGTGACATGCTGCACTCTCAATACGTCACCACCATATACCCCTATAAAGTGGAGGTTAATTTCGATGAGAAAACATGTTTCGGCCATGAAACAACTTCTTCGCGAACAAAGTTATAATGTCACAGCCACTGCACAACACACTATCTCCTGAATAGAATCCAAGTCACTGGTCTTTGCGTCATGTGTGCCATGTTACCCCCGGTACAAGTGCCACCTCCAATCAAAACATCAAACACTTGATTAACACCGAACACAAAAGTTGGGGAACCTTACTTATTGAACATGCCTTCTATCTTGGCTTACCAGCCACTTGTGCAGTAATTCTGAAACCATTCAGCTACGCCACTCATGTGTAATGCCTCACACAATGTGCACGGTCGACATACTTTGTAACCGTCCAACTATATTGTGTTTCGTCAATAACAAACCCAGGGTTATTGTGTTAGCACTGTATAACATAGTACTTCCCTGCCGCCTACACGCAACACTAAAATAGTACAGTCCATTATCTCATGACACACTGAAACATGTCCTGTACGTGTTCATGAACGAACATATTGGGTTCGTATTATTCTTCATACCGTGCTATGCTTTTATATTTGGTCTACGTACCTTCCTTTACCATTACAGAGAACACAAAATTTTGACACAATCAACGCAAGATTTCGGTTTTAGGGGTTTCGTCGCGTGGTCAAATTCTTCCAGCGTTTCGGGGCATACTGCATCCTCACTTACTACCAATGCCAGGCCTATGAATCGGGTCGCATTTTTGCCTGACTCATTTGCCCTGATAATGGCTACTTCACTGTATGCCAAATCATTGGGAGAACCGTATTCATTACAGCCATCCACTTATCACTGCCATTATCTTGAGCCACATAAGGCAGTCCACGCACTCCCATATTAAATTCGTAAGATCCATTTTAATATTATCCCATACCTACGCCTACGCCTTCGAAGCGTACTCTTTCCTTCGGGTTTCCCCATTGTACGCTTATCTCTTTTCTCCCACGCGTCCCACATGCCCAACCCATCCCATTCTCCTGGATTTCGGCACAAATCGTGAAGGTGCTCATTACAAAATTTTCGCTATCTTCTCGTTACTACTTCCTCCCTCTTGGTTCGAAATGTCTTTCTCAGCAGCCAGTTCTCGAACACCCCCGGCATATATTCGTCTCTTGATGTGAACGACCAAGTTTCACATCCACATAAAGCAACAAGTACAATTATAGCTTTGTATATTTTAATATTTCTTTTTAAGTCGTATACTGGAAGTCTAGGGATTCTGAGCCAAATGGGAGCAAGTAGTCCCCGAATTTAATCTACTCTTAATTTCTTCATGCATGCAATTTTGTTTGGTTAGTGATGGTCCCAAATATTTGAAAATTTCCATGTCCGCACAGGACTTATTAGATACTATCGTGTTGTGATTCTGAGACACATACTTTTGACCAAGATAAACATCTCTCATCATTTGTTTCTAAACCAACCCCCTTACTGCAGACACAAAAAAAAAGTCTGTATTTCTGTCTACAGTTTTTATGTTTTCCCCAGTAAATCAACATCAATAGCGTAGACTAGAAGCTGATGTGTGCCACACAGCTTCAGTCCTTTCTAGTTTCTTGGACCTTCCTCAAGGCATATTCTAGAGCAACGCTGGAACGCCATGGGCACAAACAGCAACCGGTTTCACGCCATTCGGAACAGGAAATGCACGAGACAAACGCTTGCTCCGCGCGAACTTTACTATAAATGACATTTAAACACTCTTCAGACAACTGTGACAGACAAATAAAACGTGATGATTCAAATGACCACATAATACAGGCAAAGCGCAATATTTTACATGAGTTATATATATACACATACATACATACACACACACACACACACACACACACACATGCAAACCTTCCAGACACCAAGAATAAACGGCAAATGCCGAACCGATTACAAAACGTAAGCAAACAACATCTTTCTGCTACTGTGAATTGAGGGTTAATGCAATTTAGGGAAATTCACTGGAATTCAATATGTGACAATGTATCGAGTCCAAAATACTAGCCGGACAGTGACTTTTGTGTCTCTTTTTCGGGGCGTTCGCAAAATTGCGAAAAACGACTATTAGCTTCGTCATGTCTTACGTCTGTCCGACTGTCTATCCGTCCGGCTCCCATTGAACGGATTTTCATGGAAATTTCATATGAAGATTTTTGGAAAATATGTCCTGAAAATTCAAGTTTAATTAAAATCTGACAAGAATAACGGGTACTTTACAGTAAGACCTAAGTACGAGTACATTCATCATACAATCTTGCTCAGTCCTTCTTAGAATGAGAACTGTTTCAGGCAAATGTTGTTGAGAAAATTAAAACACACAGTTTTTAGTCAATAACCCACCCCTCCGCCCCC
>Ga0123355_10016676_pt1 | contig 11591 bp, 4 predicted proteins | sample TergutEmb28metaG_3_FD_89872 | JGI IMG/M metagenome (GOLD analysis project Ga0123355, IMG submission 89872) | Embiratermes neotenicus P1 segment gut microbial communities from Petit-Saut dam, French Guiana - Emb289 P1 | ecosystem: Host-associated > Arthropoda: Insects > Digestive system > Gut ...
ACGCCGTCAACTCTCCTCCATACAGGTACGGTAAAACTAAATTAAGTTTTCGTCTGTATTTGATCTGCTTAGTGTTGTGTTTATCTTTTTTGTGATAGATTTAATGATTTCCATTGATTTTGTTTTAAGAACTTGTGCACAAAGTACTGTCGTAAAAGTTTAAATAAGCAATCATCTGGGGCCCAGGAACGGATTAATCCATTTTACATTAATTCCTATGGGGAAAATAGTTTCGGTTTACGAACGACCTTCAGGAACGAATTAAGTTCGTGAACCAAGGTTTGACTGTATATATTTGTGTGTGTGTGTGTGTGTGTATGTACGTATGTATGTAAGTATGTATGTGTATGTGTATGTGTGTGTGTATTATATATATATATATATATATATGTCTACATCTACATGGTCTTCTGTCTAAAGCTTCAGTTTACATGTAAGAGATCTAAGAGACCAAACACAGTCGATTTCGTTTATAGCACCACAAAAGGGACAATGTTTTATGTCCTTATAAACAAGTGTTGTTCTAATACAAAGTACAAGGTGAAATGATATGGTTAATGGTGAGGAACTGATTGCTACTACAGAATGTCTGACGCTATAGACGATGCGTCGCATAAACCGATGTCGTTATAACCGGGTTCGAATCTGTTTAAAATTATCTCCTTTATTATGCCTAATTATATAACTTCACTTTATCTTGAACTGGGTAACTGAACCCTTTTCGTGTAATTTAATGCACGCATCGTGCATTTTTAAATTGTTTTTATTACAACCAAACATGCACAAATATATATCACAATATATCGGGCTATGTGACAACGTATCGCCTTGTTACGTTAACCAAGGAGTAACGTAACAAGACGACAAGTCACATAGACCGATATCCAGTCCAACTCAGTACACGCCAGACCAGCACGCAAGCAACAGCAACAAAGGGTAAGTCCATCACTACGTAAGTTCAATATGTATGATCACGATACACTATCCGTATATCCATACATTCATTTCCATATTTATTGCAGATTGTATATACAGCCACACAAACACACTGCTTGCACAAGATATTGTAACGTCACACAGGCTTTACTGTTACCACTCAGCGACGACCAAATAATATTTTATTATATTTTAATCTAATAATTTTACTGAATTGCATTTTAACTCTTTTAATTGCAAGAACTTAGGTAACGTAGAGAGGTACAGAAGTTTTTGAAACTCCCTGAGGATGACACAGAGGTGTCAAAACATGTAGGAGTGAACATTACATGAATAGAAAATATTGTGACACATATTTGTGCATTAGTTGGCTGTAATAACAACTTTACGTGTATGTTCAGCCTACAACAGCGGCTAACGTTCTGTTAAAGAAACACCCTCAATGCCAATTTATGCTACTCTTGAAACAAGCAACCTCCCTTTTCTCGCTCCCTTGAATTCCATAAACGTTACGCAACACAAATTACCATATATTCCTCACCTGAACTTGCTGAACATTTTACAGTTCACATCCCATTAAATCAATAGACGTGTCTAAATGTAGTTGCTGAAACACCTCGAACGCTTGTGCATTTTGGCATTATGTTGTTATTGTCTAACACTTATTTCAACTTTTTCACATTTTGTGAATATTTTTCACAATACAGAATCGCCAAATAATTCGGTATTTATAATCTATCTTAAAGAGAATATCATTCACAAATTATAATAAGTACAACGTATTCATTCTGCTCTTAAAGCTGATAGTAAAATCACACACACACACACACATAACGCCAAAATATCTTAAGATTAATTAGTATGTGAAGTCACTCGCAGCCTTATTTACGGATCAGGCAGCGTTACAAACAGGGATCACATCAATAGCCCATTACCATTACTATATGGAAGAAAGATGCTATGTGATAAGTCCCTCTTTTCTGGAATTACAATTAAATCCATTTATACCTACAGTATTCTGTGCCCTGGAGGGTAGAGAGCCTCACAATTAATTATACCACACAATAACAAACACTGCCGTTGATTTCGAAAACCTTTCTTTGTAAAAGCTCCCACCAAAGCATTGTTCCTGCTTTATTTATGCGGGTCCTACACACGACAAACTAATTGTGTTGTATATTTTGTTACGGATTTACTAAACATTTAAACGAATAATTACACTATTTTCCTTCGTATTAAAATATGTGACCCGACGGCGGAAAAACGCTAAAGAAATCCACAATTATCTCTATGCAAACTCAACAGTGTTTAGCTTGCAATAAGCTGAGTGACATCTTAAGCATTTTCACTAATAGGTTTTTGCTTTCTTGTAACAATACCTCATTTTCAAATGGTTCTCTACATTTCCCCTACCAGCAGACTACACGGAACACCTAAGCATGGAAAGAAGTGTAATATTGCAGTATTTTTATACAACTGAGATGACAGGGTTTGAACTGGATTCATCCGTTTCATTGGTGGATTCTTGTGAGCACGGTAATGAACAATTGGCTTCAGTACAATATGTGAAATTTCTTGACTGAATGAAGAAGTATTAGATTCTCAAGAAGCGTTTTGCTCTATGCAGCTACAACACATATTAGGAGGTAAACCAATAAACGTATCGTAATTTTCTCTGAAAAACTGTTACTTTCTCCCTCTCTGGTTAAAATATCTTCTCGGCACCCCATTTTCAAACACCTAGAACCAAATGTCTTCCCTGGAATGACAGACCATAATTTCGAAGTACATACGACAGGTAAAAGTATGGTATTCACACAGCATATGGTGAGATTTAACATTATGAACTGAAAAGGTGCAAATTTAATTAGTTCGTATGTTTATTCAGCGATATTAAGAGCAAATTAAACACTGCGGTTGTTGCTAAACATATTGTGCAGTTCAGAAAAAGATATTAAAAACATAACATTTGAATTATATATTTATATAACGCGCGGTTACAGTCTGGGTGCGGGGAAAGAAAGGGGACTCACGTGATGGTGACGTCACTTATCTAATTTCCAAATGAAGAGAATTTGCTTGTGACTTTAACAAATCATTAAACCAAACAATATTAAGCTACAAAACTACAACACACGAATAAATAATGAAAGCAGTAATGTTTCAGAAAATGCTAATGTGGTGAAGGTAAAATAAATCCTAATCCTGAAACGTAAATATGATAACAGAACTTACCTACTTTCAGTAACTGTACAATATTCATATATGTAAAGTGGGACCCAGTTACCAGGATATCTTATGGAAAGAGACCGCGTGAAGACCTAAAAGTAGATGGCAGGAAAACAAGTACAAGAGTAAACCGAAGATTGAATTTATTTGGCTCAGCGTAAGTCCAACAGCTGGGCTCATGTTGAAACGGTTCTAGGTGTTCGGCTTGCATAACGTAAAGGAAATTCCTTCACTGTCTGAGAACCGATTACCTTCTCAATAAACACTCTGCTCCAGGGCGTTAGATAGTTGCCATTAAATAGTTAGTTAGTTTGTCTGTTAACCGGATGCTCTGTCTCGAGTCCGCCTGATAGGCAAAGGCCTGCCGTCACTCCAGCTGCGTGTGATAACTAAGCAAGGCAATAGTTCCATCTCCCGAGAGTTCACCAACTCTCCCTTTGCACAGTGCTCACATAAGAAGACAGCTACTTCCAGAACGAACCCAATTTAAACATCCTCCTCTTCCACAAACTCATTCTGATGCAACCAAGCAATTTTAACAGTAACTCCCATCACGTAATGACGCGTTTGTCGAACCCGGTGGCCGCCAGGTGTAAGGCGTAGGTTTACAGCCGGTCGATGGCTGGGATCGCGGGTTCGAATCCTGCTGTGGGCTTGTGTTTGTTGTGTGTTGTGCCTGCAGCGGTCTTTGCGACGAGCTGATCATTCGCTCAGGGAAGTCTTACTGGGTATATGTGCGTGTAGGTGTGGGTGTGGGTGTGTGTGTGTGTGTGTGTGTGTGTCTAATTGTGTACGATATAGAAACGTCACCGGCTTCGGTGGCCTAGGGGTAGCGTGCTGGCCTTTAGTACCCAAGTTTGCGGGTTCAAACCCGGCCGAAGCCGTCGGATTTTTAGGGCGGAAAAATCCTCAGCACCCCTTCCTTCGGAGGGGAAGTAAAGCCGTCGGTCCCATGCCGTAGATTTGCGGCATGTAAAAGATCCCTAAATTTAAGTGGAAGTCGAACATCTTTCTCGTCCACAGTTTCACCTTTCGCTGCTAGGATCTCTCGCGTCGTTGCGGACGGAGGCACCTGGCGGCTAAAGTTGGAACGTCTAAAGGTGGGGGAAAGCAATGGCAAACTACCCTCAAGAATTTGCCCAGGATGCAGGGTGCCAGAGCCATACCGATCACATGACTGGGCTCTGGTTCCTGCCAAGCCCGGCCTTCAAGGCTGAATACTAATGAATGATGATGAATAGAAACGTCAAAGGAGGCGGTCTAGGCCCGATTTGGGCTGCTGCGCTAAAAGAAGACGTCTTTAATTGAAATGTCTCTGGTCGAAAGACTTTGACTCGTAAAACTGCACTGATTCTATGAATGATCATTCAGCTCCTGCGCCCGTATAGTGTAGGTACATAAAGTCACTTAAGCTCCCATTTGAAAGTTTATAAAGCTAATCTGCCACTGGTTTCCACAATTCTCGTAAGTTTTCCCGAAGTACGTAGAAGTCGCAAATGCGTGCAGTGTAATAAATCACATAAAATACAGGATGCAAATTGACCGAAGGTAATCATAAAGGGTGTTAAAAGCGTTAAGGGTGGATCTCAAAAACCGCAAATATTTAGTTGCGCAAGGAATAGGTCTATTGTAATTTTCAATTCTCGCTTAGATCGCCGTTGCAGGACTCGTCCACTGCCGATTTCGGAAATTTTGCTTCCAATCCATAATCTATAATTACATAAAAATTTAAAATACGTTATTTAATTGTACCTGATTCCCTTCTCACTAGCACCGAATACCATATGGCAATCACAACCTATTTTACTCTCCATGAACAAATGCGAAGTAATTGCTCTCCTGACCACCAATTCTGTTACTGTAATATCACACTGGACAAGAACGGTGGAAAAATGTATGTCTGATTTACCCTAAAACGTGTGCAATGGTATAGATCTTATGATAGAAAACAAAGCTTAAGACCTATCAGTTAGCGTAATCTTTAAAAACTTATTAAGTTGGTGTAGAAACCGGGCTTGGGGTCGGAAAATTGGGGGTTAGATTCTGAAAGGGGGCGATTTTCTTCAGAACTTCAATACTGGCAGTGAGTTCAACCCATCCTCCTATTCAGTCTGTACCCGGGTTCTTTCACTGGGGCACAGCACAGAAGCCGGGTCATTAAGTTGACCACTCGATTCTGTCTAGTGCTGCGGTTAAGAATGAATAGTGCCAAACTTTCACGCCCCCTGTGTCCTTCCGTGGAGTGGAAATAAACAACTTAACTCTTTTACTCTTCACGTTAACGCATGAAAGTAATTATTTACGCATCAGTAACCGCCTACGCAATGCCTACCCAACGATAAGGAGCATCGCAGTAACGCACATCATTGCCTAACGCAGAACTTCCAGCTGTATGGTGCTGTTCGGGCAACATTAACCGAAGTTCTACCGATGCGCTGCTGAAGCAGAAGTGGGTCAGGGAATGATTTCCGTACATTTTCTGAGGCTGCGATAAACGGCTCAAGTACTGTTTAATGGCTTCAACATTTTGTATGATAAGAAGGGCGTGTGTTGTTCAGATATACAGGTCGGCTTCCTTTGCCTAATTCTGGTGCTTAATAATGACGAAAAAAAATACTCTTCTTACTAATTTCAGATTAATTTCCATATTATTGTACTGCTCAATACATAATATTACAATCATGACACAAGTAGTGAGGTTCCAATAAACAAAAACATAGACTATTTGTGTGACGTGGTATGTTGCGATGACACAGCATTGTAAGGTACACTATTGACTGCTACTGTTTTTCTTTTTCCACCAACTATAACCAATAAAACTATAATGGAAATTTTAAAGAAAGGGCAATAGTTTTGCGGGGAAAAAAACGTGGAAACGTAAGACACTAACATTATACTAGGTCACTGGATATTTACTAGATCTTTAAAATCAAATTTATTGCCATTTCACATATTTCTCTGCTATCCCCAAAGCATTCTTAAAAGCGTCATCTTTATTTTCCCTAGCCTAATTCAGTTACATATAACGAAGAGCCTTAAACTTTACCGTTATAAACCAGCACAGAAACTTGTAAGCAAGCAATATTTTCTATACATAAGAATCTACAGCATAACATTTTGTGTTCGCACATTACAGTCGCGGTCCGGTAGCTATTACTACGTACTCTTCATTCATATTCGTGATATTCCAGGTTTAAATCCAGCCAGTCAAGCTCGGTAAGTGTCCTGACTGGACTACGGGCTGGCCAACCGAGGAATCGTGTTCGACTCCCGGCACAGGCAATAGTTTTCTCTTTTCAAAGGCATTCAGATCAGCTCTGGGGCCGACCCAAACTCCCACTATTTGCCAACGTTTCTTTCCCCGAGGTACTGCGGACGGAGCGCGAATGTGTCCACGCATTCTTATCTAGTAACAAAGCTAAGAATAAGTGAAGCTAAGCCCCCACATCTCCATATGACTTCCAGAGATAACTTTACTTTTGCAGGCAAAATGGCTTGGGGACCAGCTATGATTGCCAGGGTTTTTAATTTGCTTTCGTGACCCCTCTACGCAAATTCCGGGATAACACCTTGGGGTAGGCCACGACCAACTTCATTCTGCAATGAGATCTTCGATATTCTGGGACATCAGGCAGCATTGATTGGTAGTTACCGACGTTTTGGGAGAACATACGAGCCCTATCTTCAAGAGCAAAGACGGAATTTAAAAGTTGTCCCGAAACGTCGGTAACTAGCCAACAATCGAAGCCGCGTTACATCCCAGAAGAGCGAAGATCTCATTCAGATTGCGTCGGTAGCCTGAAATGACGCGCTGTTTCTGTTCTTTCAATACAAGATTAACTAATCATGCTGTAATTCGACATTACATTTTCTGAATACACTGAGGCGCCCTTCAATAACTAAGGAATAAACAAACCAGATCCCTGACCTGTTTTGTGTTACGGAAAATACGTCCCAGGAATCAGTAACGTGTGGGAAGTTCTGATGAGACGCCTAAGCTACCCCCCCACCCCACCCCTTTCCCCCGCCAACCTCCACGTATAGTAAACGCGCAGTCCCCACGACATTCAATCTTCATCGCACAAAGTTTCAGACACTTCAATTCAGGGCCTTTCTCCCCACCACGTCAAGACTCTCAAAGGTAAAATTTCAAAGCGGACTTTATTAGACAATTACATATTGAGAGGCAGAAAACCTCAAGAGAACGCTTTGAAATCCCAGGCGTAAATGCAAGAATAACATTAAAATAGGGCGCCGCGATGGAGAGAGGATTTGATTCAGAATAAGTTACAGCTGCTGGATCTTTGAGAATGGTAATGAATACTTCGGTTTCGTAACTTGGCAGTTCCACACTCTTCAACACGTAAGAGTAAATTGATGTACTTACAAATTACCCTTGTAAAGCATGGCGGCAAATACACAAATTACCGACATGAACATTAATAAACGCTACATTCTGTCCACAAAATGTACGTAATTTTCCTTGTCTCTTGACCAATTTAATGCAGCATAGTCTTTACAAAATCTAACACACTGTAGGCTAATCAAGAAGTTACCAGGATTTTATGAAAACTGGAAATTCATTATGGTGTTCAAAAGAGCCCGCCATTTGCGTCTGTTATGAAGTAGACTCATCCAACTCACGCCCACCCAACTTGGTTCTTCAAGATCGATTTTAATATTATCTTCACACCTAGGCATAGGTCTTCAAAGTGGTATCATTCTTTCAGGTTTCCCCCAAATGTTTCTATACATTTTTCTCCGCCATCCGTGCCACATGTTTCGTCCATCTAATCTTCATAAATTCGATCACCCAGAAAAATATTTGGTGAAGACTGTAAGGGACGAATTTCCTCACTAAGCAGATTTCTCTCTTTTCCTGTTATTTCCTTTCTCTTGGCCTAAAATATCGTCAGCAGACATGTGTTCTCGAACACTCTTGGCCTGTGTCCTTCCTCTCACGTGACAGACGAAGTTTTGTACCAATACGAAACGCAAGACTACGGCCCTGTTTATTTTAATGTTTGGTAGCCCACAGAAGGGACGACGTTCTGGATTCAGAACTGAATCAGGTCTTTATTCCTTCGTGAATGCAATTTTTAGGCGCTTTCACAAAATTGCGAAACGCCATTATTAATTTCGTCATGTCTCTCCGTCTGTCCGCATGGAACAACTTATCTCTCACTGGACGAAGTTTCATGAAATTTGGTTCTTGTGTTTTAAGAAAATCTTAAGAGGAAATTGAAATCCCATTTAAATCTGACAAGAGTGACGGGTACTTTACACAAAAACCTATGTTCAGTTGTAATAATATCGCGCTCAGCTCTTAGACTGATAAATGTTTCGGACAAAATTATAGAGAAAATAAAAACACGCATTTTATGTCCAATAATTTGTTTTCGAAAGTCGTGCCTTTTATGAGGTAATGGGTAAAAGTATTGGAAAGCTGGTCAGGCAACAGATAACAATATGGCGCAAGCGTATAGCATGCTGGATACCTAAGGCATAAAATACACACTCAGAATATGTAATAATTAACGATTTTCTTCTGCAACAATGGTTGCACGAAGGCGCCTAAATGGTACGCTATACGAAAGTGCCTATCTTGTTATTTGTTAAAGTCAATCCAAAATATTGAAACTGCCAAAATTCCAAAGGATTTATGAGCTATAGGGCCTATTTATGTTGTGATATTCTCCTACATTCTGCTCACTTAGTTTGCTTATACAAAAACCGCCTCATTAGCAAATAATAAGCCTTTTGTATTTCCTTTTGTAGTATTCCTCTTTTCGTCATTTAAATTAACATTATCAGTGCAGACAAAAACTACAGTACCCGGTTCAACTTCAGTCACTTCTGGTTTCTTAGACCTTTCTAACGGTATACCCTAGGGAATGCTGAAAATAAATGTCGAAAAAGGATCTGCTCGTTCTAGACCACTTTAAAAAGAAAAAAATTCGACAATTGTTTTCACCTACTGGCAATTAAGCACATATAACTACTTATCTAATTCCAAACTCAATGAGACTTCTACACAAAACCTCCACACCAATCAATCACAGGCCCCTTCAAGTTTATATGTAGTTTAAATACTCCACATTTTAGTCACATGTGCCCCGGAGGTCGCGGGTCCGATTTCCGATTGACTTATTCCTTCCGGCAGCACTATGACCGTGTGGTCGACTCATCCTCTAACAAAAATGAGTACCAGGAGTTTTTCTTGGGGGTAAATGCGGCCGGTGAATAGGGGCTAACAACATCGTGACCTTTATGTGCCGATGGCATTCTTCAAGCACTTCACAGAAATGTTCATTTTTTGTTCTGATGTATCTCCTAGTGCTATGTGTTACAGTAGGCAGCTTATCTTCGGCACTTTTGCTCGCATCTTGTAAACACCGCTATTTAGTTTGCCACCTTAGGTATAAAAGCTTTGAACACTATGGGCAAATGATGGTCTACCTTGTTTCTTTTCGTAATATCCTACTCCACGCTCTTTAGACGAGATGTTGACACTCCCTCAAATATTAGTTCAGGCCCTAATTACGTCCCTGTTATCATTCAAGTTATCCAGACCTGTATATACTAGTTGCAGACTTTCAACTGATTCTGTTCACGAAATTCGACAACGCTAACTTCATAAGATCAAATATTTACATGTCACATTAAATTGTTGTGCTGCTCGTTTACTTACTTTCAGTCCTTCCCGAATTGTTTCAATCCTCATTAGTAAAAAATCATCACTTCAGAAAGGTCGGGTATCAAGTGTATTTGAATGTCATTTCCTCTTAGTGGAGATGGAATCAATACGATAGTACGTTTTTCCATGTGGATTTTTCCAAATGTCGAGGACTTAATATCAAATTTCAGCGAGGGAACAATGTGTTTTTGATAATTCGATTTTGGTGTGCGGCACAGTTTACTACTCTAACACCATTGCCCTTAGTAGTTTCACGTAAACAACCGTTCTCACATGGTTACAAAATAAAGAGCTGTAATTTTAATTGCAATTACTTCCCACAAATTATTTAAGGGCTATTCCCTGTAACGGACACAGCGTTTTCGCTTAAGGTAGAAACTGAACATTTATACAATATTTACACAAAAGACTAAAACTAGATATGTAGTAAAATCCAATCGTCAGCCGTGTTGGTCCATAACACATCCCAGTTTCGTAATGCCGTATGTAAAGAAACAGGCCGCAAGTAGGATCAATAAACTTCAAAGATCACCGCCGCTAATTTAATGCGATGTGTTCTAAATTTGTTCAAAACTGCAGATCTTCAAATTGTAGTATTTGTAAGCTCTGTGAAAGATATCAACGAGATCTGACCTTCGGATCACTGAAGGTAGTTGCTGTTAAAACTACGTTCCTTCCTAAGTAAAGAATTCGTCTTGTTAGATAATCAAGCTGGTTGCGTATGGGTTGACTGTCTCTCATTACACTGCACGCACTTCAGCTCGTTTGAAAACATATGGCACGAACATTATTCCAGAGTAGGTTACTTTGCAGTTGCCTACGGTCAGCAATGACCACACGGAGGGAGCAGGAACCTATGAGGTGCGGAGACATTAGAACAATACATTTAGCATCATAAAATGGTGATCTGTAACGGATCTTATAAAATATACAGTCTTTAGTAGGTTAATTTTTGTAGAATGTAAAGCAAGGACCGCGGGAAAAGTCGCTTTCGATTTGATGGGCATAATTAATGAATTTTATGTTTATGGTTCCGTGCATCGCTGATCTATATTAATATTTATCCAACGAGATTCAACACATAGCAGTCTGTTTATTACTCTGCAAGTTCAATCTACATGTTTCGGGTGTCAACTACATCCATCATCAGGAGTACACAAAACTGTAACTGCAGCCTCCGGTACTGGAGCAGCTACCTCCCTCCAACGTGACCAACTTGGCCACATTGGAGGAAGGTAGCTGCACAAAAAATATGACCAGTACCGGAGTTACAGTTTTGTGTACTTCTGATGATGGGTGTGGTTGACACCCGAAACATGTAGAGTGAACTTGCAGAATAATAGACTGCTTTGTGTTGCATCTCGTTGGACAATTATTAATATACAGAATTATTCATAAGTCCGTGAAACATGTTAGAAAACTGGCTGATGCCACAGTTGAATTAAGATAGTAACGATTACATCTTTCAACAAGACGGCTCTCCGGCTCACTACAAAGACTTGCGAGGGTATCTCAATCGAAACTTGCCACAAAGGTGGATAGGACGCACAGGAAAAGAAGATGACGCGTTAGTGCGGTGGTCACAACGGTCCCCGGATTTAACCCCGTGCGACTTTTTCTTCTGGCGGTTTGTGAAGAACACTGTCTTTGTGCCTCCACTCCCCGCTAATCTCCAGATTTTCGCAACCGTATCACCGCTGCTGTGGCTCTGGTCGACCGTGATATGCTG
>Ga0123355_10016677_pt1 | contig 11588 bp, 7 predicted proteins | sample TergutEmb28metaG_3_FD_89872 | JGI IMG/M metagenome (GOLD analysis project Ga0123355, IMG submission 89872) | Embiratermes neotenicus P1 segment gut microbial communities from Petit-Saut dam, French Guiana - Emb289 P1 | ecosystem: Host-associated > Arthropoda: Insects > Digestive system > Gut ...
TATATGGTGGTTAGAGAACTAAAAGCATGGCCAGCACACCAACAATGACCTGCCTGTGCTTTGTTTTCATCTCATTTGTGCTGCATAACCTTCACTACCAAACTGACTTTGATTTGAAGTCATGCACACAGCAGCAACTCAGACATTCTTTCCAAGTTTTCTTCTGAAAATAATTAATTTTTATATTGGGCTTCCCATTTGGAGTTCTGAGATGTGGAGCATGATAGGCATTTACTGTGAGTTACACACACTTTTTAAATTAATTGTTTCTTCTGCTCACTATTAAAAAACGGGTAATAACACTGTTTCTTTTGGAAGGCATTGGTTCCCAGGATACAAAACAAAAGGATGCTGAACTTTGCAAGATGACTTTAGTGGTGCAGAGACATGTACCATGACATTGACTGCATGAATTGATCATAGTAGATGCCCCGAGAAGCTGATGACTGTTACGAAGATGCACCACTTAGAATTTTAAAAAAATGACGTGTGGTAACAGACTGTTGGGGGCTCTGGCCACAATCAGTAGAACCTTAAATTTTTGGGGATGATTGTCTTGAAGGCATCACATCAGTACAAATATCAGATGATAGTCTGATGGGTTACCATGCTGTTCAGGGCTGTATGTTGATTCTTTTAATCTGTCCTGTTCTGTATCAGTCTTACCTCTTCAGAACAACTGACACAACCTGAGGACTATTTACACTCTAATTAATTCCATTTTAACATTGGATTAGTAAGTACCATATATGGCAGGAACATTTTTGAAAATATGGTTATGTAAATTCCAGTGGAATGTGTAATATCTGGTATTTACTAATTTGATGTTAATCCAGGTTGATTGACAGTGTGTATAATCATCACATAGTGACAGTTGTTTTAGAAGAAATGGGCATGGAGACCAGGGCTGAGCCTGCCCCCAAAATGTAGTGTATTATATTTCAGTACATATTGTGGAAAAAGAAATGTCTGAGAGTTCAAATAATACAGACAACCTGAAGACGGAAGCAGCACGTTACTCTGAACCATCAAAATCAACGTGTAATGTCCAAGAAGACGAATTTGACGTTCAGGTGACCATGCATCGTGATAAATTCTTATAATAAAACCAACTAGTTGCACTGACTTCTCAAGTTTATTTTTGGAATAAAACTCTACATGTTTCGACAGTTCCTCCATCCATCATCAGGAGTTTTTCACTGTACATGCAGCAGTGGTACATGTCACACAGATTTGCTGCATGCAAGCTGTCAGCAAACCTGTGTGACATGTACCATTGCTGTGTGTACAGTGAAAAACTCCTGATAATGGACAGAGGAACTGTCTGAAACATATAGAGTTTTATTCCAAAAATAAATTTTTGAGAAATTAGTGTATCTAGTTGGTTTTGTTATAAGAATATCCAAGAAGACATTTATCTGAGCAGCACCCACTGTGAAAGCCTGATATTGTTGACATTAGCATGAAACTGTGTTCACTGGAAAAATAGAAGACACTCAGTTTCAGAAAGTTGTATTGACTCAGTATGGTAATTTATCTGCAACTGTGCATGTTTTTAAAAAGTTTTTGGCCCTGTTAGGTGGTGGACCCTGATATTGGGGTATGAGTAGCTGTGTTCTAGAGGATTGAGTTGATCCATCTTGAACGGCGTGGTGATAGAAAGCTTACTTCTACATTACTGGCTGGTACAAGACTTAGTTGTTCCACTTTTTGTTGCAGATGGCAGTGGGTCAGGGGCAGGAGACCCGTGGTCTAGTGGGGGGCAGCTACAGTCAGGGCCCTACACAGGGTATGGTTCTTCTGCCTCACTACTATCAGGGGGACCACCATCTCACCTGTCCCAGGCGGGCTTCCCCCCTCCAACCATGCACCTCTCACATGACCCCATGGTAAGTATGAGCCAGGCTATTTTAGCATATTCAACTGTGGCGATAGTGATTCCACAGAAATTTTTTTTTAAGGTAATTCCTTATTTACCCTGCAGGAAGCCAGTTCTCTTTCTTACACTGTATATGTGACACTTGAGTTGGAGCATGTAGAAGAGAGCGCTAAAGATAGAACTATGACTAAACATTATTAAAACTGGATTATTCCCAGTATTATTAAATAAACATTGCATATTTGAGAGAAGAAAGAAGAAAAGCAAACTTAGAGCAGCCATGATAATGGTGACAGTAATATGTATTATGATATTATGATCATAATGTCAATAAATAGGTCAAAAGTGAAACATCTTTGTGACTGCAGGTTATCTGTTATGTGTTTCAAACTGGAGTGAGATCTCTTCACAGGATACAGAAACTGTTCTGAGTTATAAATTTTGAAGTGTGGGCCACCTGTACACTGGAAAGCTTGAATTCAGGAAAAGGAAAAACGCGAATCATTTATATGGAAGAAACAGTACAGCGAGTCATTTGAATGGTCAGCCGAAGGCTCAGTATGTCATGTTATTGGCGGAGCGAAAACGTGTTATTCGTGAACATGCCGTTCGACGTGATAGCATGCTGACTCACCACACAGAATTGAGTTCGGTATTAGGACCAGAAACTTGGTGAAATTGGGGCTCAGGCATCACAGACTGGAAAACATGAAGTGGGACATAGGGGAGGAAATTCTTGAACCCATGAAGGTGTTTACCAAGAGCCTGCATACAGCAATCAGAATTGCAAGTTAGAATTCTAGCGACCTTGTTCTTGGCGTGGTTTATAAGCACCTACTTTCAGCACAATAATACTTCAGACCTCACGCCCATCATCTCAGATTGGAGACTGTGAGCTTGATTCATCCATTTATGAGGACATCTCATGTCCCAGCACATGACATTACTGAGGAAGCATACTTTACCTGTGCAGCAGAGTAAGTTACAGCTACTTTATGTGACAGCTGGATAACCCAACCATCATGTTGTGCTAGCAAATGAAAACAGCATACTAAAACTCCATGTTTGATGTGTATATTGTATAATTGTATCTTTTGTCTCTCTATTCACAAGGTAACAGTGATAGGAAATGTATTTACTGTTCGGAAAATTGTTCAAGAATTACTTTTCTGTTGTGGTGGCACTCACATCACTGAATGAAGTGCGTGTTTTTTTAGACATTTCCTGATCACAGTATTGGAAATGGAAGTCTTGTTGTCTGGCCACAAGGGTCACCAGACATCATCCACCAAAGTTATTTTTGTGGGTATTTGTGAAGAATAATGTGTGCCAAGAGACTGTGCAAAATGCTGTAGACATTGAGATGCATTACAAACGTAGTTACACAGAATACTGTTGAACATGCAGGACAGCACTTGGCAGGAGGTTAAGTGGTATCTTGATGCCTGCTAAACAGCAAAATGTGAATGCATGAAATTGTGTAAAGTATGGTTGTGAACTGGAAAGATTTCTGATTGTAGTAATCAGTGGTGATCAGGTTTTTTTTTTTTTTAAATAATATCCTCATACTTTTTGATTCCTCATATGCAGACGTCATGTAGCAGTTGTCACACTGCTTGAAGGTATTTCATTTTGAAGTTCGTAGGTGTTGCTCAGAACTTCTTGATAACCCAGAATACTGTATTTAGGTGTCTGATTCATGATCATTCCATTGTCATGTTTTCAGGGTTATGGAGCCATGTCTCCCGGTGGAGGTGTACAGCAGGATCCCACATCCTCTGTTCCAGCATCCCTCCTCTCCTCCTCGGCTACTGGTCTTCCCCCCATGTCCACTTTCCGTGGAAGTGGAGGAGGTGTGGCAGGCCCTGGTCCAGGGGGACAGGTGACTCCGACAGGAGCTACTGGTGTGGTGGGTGTTCCCACATCAAGTCCAGCACAAGCCCTCTATTGTGGCAGTCATAGTCCGGCAGTTGGTGTTCCACAGCCACAGACATCAGGGGACACACTTGGGAAAGCTCTGGCCTCAGTGAGTAGTAGTTGTTGTTGTTGTTGTTGTTGTTGTTGTTGTTTCTCTCTCTCTCTCTCTCTCTCTCCCTCCCTCCCCCTCCTGTGTTAGGTTCCATCTTCTTCGTAGAACTTGCCAGTTCTTTTCACTGAATTGCATGCAGTATATAATTATGCTGTGTGTGTGCATAAACCCAGAATTTAAACCATTAGTAATTTATGTTGTGTTTGTACCTGTGATGAAGTGAATTAATACAGGGTGTCCAGGCTAGAGGTATACAAAAATACATGCTTATGTTTTAGTACCCACAAGCTTTATGCAATTTATGTTTTCAACAGTGTACAGAGTAACTCAAAAAGATTTTTATGCACGTCCGTACACTTCAATGTGGGCACCTGTTGTAGCTTGACAGATATCTAAACGATATTCAAGCTCTTGTCACGTGTTTATCAGCATGTGAGGTGTTATAAGCTCAACTGTTTCAATGATACGTTGTCTCAAATCAGCCAGATCTCGAAATTTTCTCCTGTACACAACGTCCTTAATAAACCCCCATACAAAAAAGTCTAATGGTGTCAAATCCGGAGATCTAGGGGGCCAGGCAGTAGGACCTCCTCTTCTGACCCAACGTCCAGGAAAAGTCTCATCCAGAAATGTGATAACTTCTCTGCCCACATTGAAGTGTACGGACATGCATAAAAATCTTTTTGAGTTACTCTGTACACTGTTGAAAACATAAATTGCATAAAGCTTTTGGGTACTAAAACATAAGCATGTACAAGGTGGTTCAAATATGACCGGGACTGACTGCGGCTTGTTTACACACAAATCAGTCCCGGTCATATTTGAACCACCTTGTAATTTTGTATACCTCTAGCCCGGACACCCTGTATTTAGAATTATGGTCTTGATGGAGATGACTGATTTTACTGCTTTCAGTTGTTAATTATGTCTTAAGTGTTTGGTTCTAGTCCTGTCTGTACTGATGGTAGTAGTGAGGCATAGTGGTTGGAAGGAGACTGCTGACTACACTGTGAGGTGTCGTGGCAGTTACTTCCTTGATGGTGTAGATTACTGATGCTGCTATCATTTGACAGGCGGGGATGCAGACTTGTATATTTCATATGCATTCACTGGTAGATGGCATTCTCTCTTCGTCAGCGACATTTCTTAAATGTGTTTCTGTGAAATTTGAGAAATTACACATATGTATGTCGGTTTCAAAACGCTGTTCTACGTTGTCTGACACCTAGACTCCACTGCTTCCTATCTTCCCACTGGCCTTCATTTAGGTTTCTTTCGTTCATGGCCTTCCTTATACCTTCCATCCAGTTTTTCTTCAGTCTTCCTTGTGTTCTCTTTTGTTTTGGCATCCACTTCAATGCTGTTTTGGGTAATCTTCCTTCTGCCATTCTTTGGACATGGCCGTACCATGTAAGTTGCTTTTGTTCAATTTCTTTTACAATTGGTTCCTCTAATCCAATTTGTTGTCTTATAGTTACATTTCCAATTCTTTCTTTTCTTGATATTCTAGAGGGTCTCCTCAGGGCATCCATCTCTGTAGCTTCGACTCGTCTTTTATTTTATTTTGTTTTATTGAGAAATTGCATACAAACTTTTATAAGAGATCTGTACAGTTTTTGCATATATCTAGGCCCTGCTTCTTCTCAGATGAAGTGTAGTTTATATTAAACGTAGGTCATTGGTCCCTATTTGGCATCAGTGTTGTCCCCTCTGCAGTGAGCAGCCCGTCAGTAATAAAACAGTCTGTTTCTAGCCACAGTGGTTTGTGCCAAAGCACAGGTGACTTATTGCCTGCCTATCACCACAGTTGCAGGCCAGAACACCTGGTGTGTATGGTGGACAAAGTGGTATTGTGACGGGTAATTTGATCCCCCACAGTGCCAGTCTGCCAATGGTCTATCATATGTCATAAAAAGTTGTTAAAAATACCCAACTACAAATGTAAGGAAGTCTTCTGATGATGAACCATATGGTTTCAAACATGTTGTGGATATTGTAAGGAGACTGCAATAAATATATTGGTTGTATTGAAGGGTGAATAGTGCCTATTTGTTGCTCAGTTTTGTTCCGTATCAATTCAGTTATCAGCAGTGCTGTTTAATCATAGTATCTGACAGCAATGTTAACCTTTGTAAATGACCCGTGTTCACATATGCAAATGCATGTAGGAAAATGCTGCAAGAAATTTCATTGTAATACCCACCCTGGCAGGGTAAAAGTTAAATAACACACTTTTCATCAGGATGGATACTGTGACATGGATCCTGAAATACTGTCCTTAATGTTAATGGCTAGGTCCAGGCTGCTGGAATATTCCACCTAGCGCCATTTGCTGGTCAGCTGAATTGGGTGGCGTAGTGTTTGTTGTGAAGTCATAAGGGATCACATTAAAACAGCGAGATGGTAAACGAACTGCTACTGAAATGCGGTGTGCTTAACATAAGTTGTAGGATATCCTTACTGGGCAGAGTGATTATGGATGGGTCAAAGTGACTATGATTTTTGTTGACCTCACAAAAAATGACTAACAAATGATTGGTTAACTCACATGTAGCAGAATATGAGTATTCTCCTTATCCTTCAATCTTTAAATTGGTTGGCAGCTTTCCATCTGGAATGGTTGCAAGCCATTCTTCTCATTGCTCTATAACTGTCAGCTGCTGTGTTTCTGGCGACTTGCTTCAAGTATTGTAGTAGAGATTTTCCCACGGCCTTTTATCCGGATATTGCTCCTTCAAGGATGTTTATTACAAACTCATTATGCCTAATTGTATGCCCTATCCATGAGTGGTGACTGTTTTTTAAAATTATCAAAAGTAATCTTTCTTCTTTTGCCCTTTGAAAAACTTCATCATTCGTTATTCTATCTGTCCATCTTATTTTTAACATTCTTCTCCAGCTCCATGTTTCAAATTCCTTTAATACTCTTTCTTCGTTTTTTCCTGGGGTCCATGTTTCTGATCCATAAACAGCAACACTCCATGGATGAGTATTGTAAGATATTAACAAGATTCATGAACCATGAATACACATAAGAAGAGAGAAAAAGGAGGAGACAATCACAACTGTATTTAGTAGTATTTATAAAAATGTGTGTACTCATTAAGATAACAACATAGAGTTGTTGGAAATTAACACGTTTTGAATTACAGATTTTATCTTCTTAAGGCCCGTATCTTACAATCTTACAGACATTTCTCTCTCTCATAATTGAAGTACTGGCTGATATTTTTAATATATTTCAAGATGTGCTGCTGAATTGTTTTTATTCTGGTTTGGTATCTCACACCATAAGTGTACTGTAAGATTGAACTGTTGAATCACATTTGGGGGAATCACTTTGTTGTATGTAGGCATTATTTCTTTAAGTACTGCATATTCTCAAACCTAATCTGCACCCGAATCTAATCTGCACTAGTTTTTGCCGATTTCTTAAGTGAAAAAAAAAGTTAGTTCGTGGTTCTAACCCTCACCTTTCCTTCAACTGCCCCTTGCTTACAAGGCAGACTGTTTCAGTTATGAGTGATGACGGCGAGTCTGATGAATAATAAATTATAAGTATTGTATAATATATTATAAATAATAAATAAAATAATAGGTTATTGTATTGTATTGTTCTTACGGCATGAACAGTGGCTCTTTCATTTTTCCAAAATGCAGCTCATGACTGCGAATCTAATCCGCATCTGATTTATTAGCCTTCTGAATCTGTAAAAAGGGTGCGGATTAGTTTCGAGAATATATGGTATTTTACATATATGCCTGGGAAAAATGATATATAGTACAGGTGTGCTGATAAGTCCTTGGCCCAACCAGGAAGGAAACAAGTTAATGTTTCTGTCAGAATGGCGTGAATTTCCTTCGGTGCCTTGCCTTGCAGGAAAAAATACTTGACAGCTCGCAGCTCAGTGTTTTTGAAATTGCGCATTTTCCTGACATGCTTCCTAGCTTTATTCCTTCCTGGTTGGGCCACGGACTTATCAGCACCCCAGGTAGAATACTAATGAATGTAGTTGTGATTGACTGCTCCTTCTTGTCTGTTTTTTTAATTGAATATCACAATGGGATGACACGTGTAAAGACATGAATGTGGTGTTTACTATGTGATGTGATGTCATGGCCCTGTATTATTCTGTTGGATAGTATTTGAACAAGGAATATGTTTTGCTGTGGGTGGTAGACTGAGCTGATGTTGCTGCTAAGTGTAGTAGCAAAGGGGAGAGAGAGAGAGGTGTTTGAAGACACTGACCAGATGCTCTGCCTCTCTAGCCTAAGATGCAGTTCAGTTTATTTGCTTCCTCTGCAGAGATATGCTGATGAATTTGTTCAGTTGCTCTGTAAGTCACTTAATCTAGAGGTTGAATGTTACCAACAGACTGCAGCTTAAATCTGCAAGCTAGGTAGGTTACAGCGTTAGATTTAATCCTTAAAAATTTTTTTTTATTGGCTGAGAGTTAATATATTCATGGTCACTGTCTTCTTGGATTGGGTACCTCATTCTGGTAATTGTGTCAGTGTTTCAGCAGAATCTTCTGCCTATGTCATCAAGGTAGATAAAATATAATGATGGGGGCACTGAGTTACTGTGAAATGTAGGTACAATGCTACCAGACTATGCAGCCTCATGTGTCAGATGGCTTTCTCCTTTACAGGGCTACATGAGAATTCAAAGGGCTGTAAATTTGACAGCCTCTGTGCCTCACTACTGACTGGCTTGAGTTCACATTGGGACAAATTGCACAGTCTGTTAACAAATCAGTAACATTGATTTATATTTGTAACAACAATGACAGTGTAGGAAATGGGTACACTGATGGTATTTGTCACATACGCTTAAACAGATTGTTGAGTTTCTGAAATAGTACTCTGATGTGATGGTGTAGATTGAAACTTCTTGGTAGTTAGGTGCAGTTGATTTGAATCCTCATGCTTAATTTGGAGTTCCCTGAATGGTTTTAACAAAGTATGGAATAACAGTTTTATGCCAGTAGCTGTCAGGCATGTTTTATTTCATTGCATATATCATTCTGGTGTTACACATCTCATGTAACCCCAAATCAAGCATATTTATCTTCCTGAAAAACGGGTTTTGGTGCAGGAATTAATACATAAATTGAACTCACTGAGAGCCACAATATTTAATTTAAACATCTTTTATTTCAATTTGTTTTTAACAAATACATGGAAACATGCTTTTGACTGTGTACTAGTTGATATATGTGAAATAGCAAAGAAAACATTTTTAACATGTGACCACCATATGCAGAGAATATACTTAACAGTTTTATTTTTAAGCAGAGAGTTATGTCAGTCGTTAAAAAAATACAGTGCTTGTTGTTTATTTCATTCCATTGGTGGTTTGTACTGTAACCATCTGTTTGATTTGCCGGACTTCGGTTACAACTATTTGTAGCTCGTCGTAAGCGCGGATCCCTCTCAAGGAATATACAGGGGAATTAGAAGCCGCTTTGCTCTTTCAGTACTCTTTATTCACTGATGTTCTGGCACCATGACTTTTGGTTCCAGCACCAACAACTTTTGGTTGCTCGTTTTTCATCTAGCATTCACAACTGCAAACAGCATAAGTCTCCACACAACTGACCACCTCCTAAGCCTGAGTGATACAGATACCAACAGTGAACACTTGCCCATAATTGATATCGCAAACAGAGAATCAAGTCATATGTGGTAGGGGGAACTCAACAGTCTCATTCATATAGCCTGGCAAGTGCACATGTGCACACCAAACAAACTTTACCTCTTCCCTTTCAATATATCAACTAGCCAACACTCGAAGACCAGTTTAGCTCACCTTCTTCGTTGCCTAGTCCGAGATTTGAACTACGGACCCTGGCCGGTTACAGTACATAACCAGAAGAGATGGCAAGAAACAGAACGCTGTCCTTCTGAGGTGTGCTTCCATTCTCTGATTTACGTTGATTCTCTTGACAGATCTATCCGACTGATCAGAGCGTAAGCAGCTACAGTTCGAACCCATCGACACCCGTCAGCTCACCACCACCCCTAACAGCCGGTGGTCCTGGAGGTAGCAGTAGTGGTGCAGGTGCATGGCCACCGAGTGGTGCGACACCAGGGACAGGACCTCCACAACACAATCACACACACCCACATGCGACCACACCCACCTCACCACACTTTGCACCCACACCCAGTAGTGCCAGCGTGGCAGCTTCTGATCGCACAATACACATGGTGAGTGACTCTACTTTACAGTTTATTGGGTGCAGTGATTTGAAGACTGATTGCCTGGCTAATACATGCAGGGTGCTTTGTAGTGTTGTTATTTGACAGAGTGTATAAATTGAATGCCAAATACAGAGGTCATGTTTGTCAATCTGCATGTTTTTTTCTTTGCAACTATTTGACAAGTTCCAGTTAAATTTTGTATTTGGGGGTTAGTAGTGAAAGTTGTCAGTGAAATTTAATTTTGGTATGTGTTGGTCAATTAAACTCAGGTAGTGTGTGGGACTCTAGCTGTACTTATCAGATTTTTAAAAATAGGTTCATTGTGCAAAAAGCTGCAGCATGACACTAAATATATGTATTGTTATGGTCATTCAAAACATTCTCTCTGTGGTAAATTTTTGGTGAAATGCAGGAGAATATAATTTCTGATAATGAAATATGTATGTAACTGTGGTGGCTTTGTAGCAATAAATTTGCCTCTGTCTTAAATGTGTATGAGGATGAGAGAGGAATGCAAACCGTGGTTGGAAAATGTGCTTATTCTGGTATGAGTGATGCTGTTTGCAGGCAGTGGTTTTGTGCCGTGTAATGTATGTGCATGATACCACTTCCATACCATAATTTGTCGATGGTAGCACTATTGACTGAGTATTTGCTGTTATTCTGCTATGCCTGCAGAATGTAGCAAAATCTCTTTAATATCACATCCAATAATTAGGAAATCCTGATAGTCTGACAGCTGAAGAGATTAGTCCTTTTACTAGAATAAAGCATCATCAGTGGAACAGGCAGATTTCAGGGACATGTTCTAAAGGGCCACTTGGATTGTTTGTGTACTTCAACTGTTGTGATATCACCTGAACTCTTATTTCCTATTGCATCAACTTCTTAAGCTGTGAGGACTGAAGAAAACACAGAAGTGGACCCTAATGACCCTGAACTGGCAGATGAAAGAGATATGCAAATCAGATATTCCTCTGGTTAGTTGCAAAGACCAAGTATAGCAGCAGTAACCAAAAATTGGCTCTAAGAACTTAGGTTAGTGTAGATGTCATCAGATAATCCAGAAGGTTTGGTAATTTGGCATGTCTGCCCCATGCGAGTCAGATTAATGGAATTTTGTTGTATTATCTCGTGTTTTTCTTTACAAAAATGCCGTTCTGGCACTCATAATGAGTGATCATAGTACCGATGACCCTTTGGAAAAAGAAAAGTACCCAGTGTATTCTGCAAAAGATTTAAATGTTCGCCCATTTGGTTTTCTCAGCATCACAGCGCACGTTCACTGCAGTCAACATACAGTGCCGAAGGGTTAACCTTTTGATGCCTAACGACGAGTATAGTGGTTGTACAGCACCGCTAACCTCTAAATGTTGCATTTAATATATTTATTCAACAAATATAGGTACTGAATATTTTAAACATGGTATATACTCTCCGTTTTTTCCTCTTCAAAATGCAGTTTGTTTCATA
>Ga0123355_10016678_pt1 | contig 11588 bp, 7 predicted proteins | sample TergutEmb28metaG_3_FD_89872 | JGI IMG/M metagenome (GOLD analysis project Ga0123355, IMG submission 89872) | Embiratermes neotenicus P1 segment gut microbial communities from Petit-Saut dam, French Guiana - Emb289 P1 | ecosystem: Host-associated > Arthropoda: Insects > Digestive system > Gut ...
ATTGCCATTATCTCCCAAACCGTTCAACTTTGGATATAGGTGTTTTGGGTTATATCGGTATAGTATAACATAAGGAACACCCTCCCGAAGTCCGGTCCGTTCCTCCTGTTACACCCCGTATATATATATATATACACACACACACACACACACACGTATGTGTGTGTGTAACTTAACACACAAACCCTTTTACGTAAGCTGTAAGCTAGAATGATACAATGTATGGCCTACATATAACGCCACACCACTCTCCAGTTATCTCGGTTCTTCATTTAAAACAAGTCAAAAACAGGTTTTTATTGCCATATTGCACTATGGCAATACATCTTCAGGTCTCACATGTGTGTGTGCATATCATTCTATTAAAATTCATGTCAGTGATTAAAATATCGGGAAGCTCCTGGAAGAAGTAAAATTCTCGTAACCCACATAAGAAATAAAGACAAAGCCACACAATCCTCACACCTATTTGGTTGGGGAAAATTCAAGACGTATATAGTGGTGAATGACAGTGCTTTACAGGTGTGACCTCCAGCAACGGGACACCTACGTGTGGTTCGAGATTTGTTCAAATGTACAGGTATTTGGGGGGGGGGGGGGTTTTTCGGAAGTTCACTGTAGTCCAATCCGGGTTTACATCAGTCGACCTATAAAACACAACTTAATTTTCAAAGGCAATTTACAGCAAAAGACCAAATATGTTTTACTATCATAAAAGTTCCAAGTATTGACATAACATGGACACGTAACGCACAACATAACCGATATTACATATGACTTGTCCGTGGATTGTGTCATAACGTTATGATGGAACAGGAAGAGAGGACATAGTTCCTTAATAAAAGACTTACAGACAATGTAACAACAACTTATGAAGGAAAAAAGCAACTTTGAGAGAAAGATTTTTCGACACAGATTTCAGAACTCTAGTCTTAGTCTGGTCATAACTGTTCAAAAGTCGCTGTTGGTACGTTAGATTCGACACTTTTGTTGCAATAGTTAGTTCTAAATAAGCCATGATCTGTGAATGACCCTGAAAGACTCTTGCTCTGATCAGGGTGCTTGAGTGGGAACTGTTTGCCTACGGTTTCTGGTACTTTCTTTTACGGTGTCTGTTGTATGGTATGTACCTATGATCGGGGCCGTGACCTTGGTAACCTGCATTTCGGTTATCAGTTCCATCATTTTTCGGAGGCCCACAATGTACGGAAATGGAGCTAGACACAAATTCATTACCTAAGTTAGTGAGTGAAGAGTCTAGGCGTATGCCTTCAGGGTGTTTTTGCAGAGGAGATGGGGACTGAGAGGAGGTAAGGTGATGTGTGCGGGAATGTTTACTGCTAGGGTTCAAAAGGGCGTTAGGAATGAAAGTCCCGGTTGGTACACTAAATTCGCTGATAATGCTGTTGGGGCAGTTACTCCCAAATAGGCTAACATCCCCAGATGTCCGAGACTGACTCTTGCTCGCATCAGGATGCCTGATTGGAGGCTCTGGGCCAAGGGTATGGTGCTTCTTTCTAGGGTGTCTGTCGTATGATGAGTACCTACGATCCGGACTGTGACCTTGGTTACAAGTTCCACCATTTTTCGGAGGCACACGTCGCAAGGAAGTGGAGCTGGAAATATAATCATTATATAAACTTGTGAGTGGAGAGTCCAGGTGTGTGCTGTCAGGGTGTTTCTGTACAAACGGTAGCGGTTGACAGGAAGCAGTAAGATGTTTGCGGAAATGTTCATTTCTAGGGTTCGCAAGGGGGTTAGGAAAAAAAGTTCCTGCTGGTTTACTAGATTCGCTTACGGTGTAGTTGGCAGAATTACTCCCATTTAGGCCAACATCTCTAGATATTCCGGACTGACGCTTGCTGTGATCAGGGTGCTTGACTGGCGACTGTTTGAACAGCTCTTGGTACTTTTCACTTTTACGGTGTTTCTTGGAACGTGAGATAATAGGATGGGGGCTGTGACCTTGGGGACCTGCATTTCGGTTACCAGTTCCACTGTTATTAGAAGGCCCACGATGTATGAAACTGGAACTGGAGATATAGCCGTTATACAGGGTGGTGAGTGGAGATTCTCTAACAAGGCTATCAGGATGCGAGTGTAGAAGAGGTGGAGGCTGAGAGTGGGAAGGATAATGCTTGCGGTAATGTTCACGGCCAGGGTTCAAATGGGTGTTAGTATAAATTAGCCCCGAGCCTGAGTGGTCATGTCCAGACTTCGTGTGACCGTGCTGCATACTCTTCTCATCTTCTAAACTCCTCCCAGACAGAATTCTCTGTATATAAGGTAGTCGTTCTATCTTATGTCCTCTGGCCTTCTCAAATGCTATAAAATAAAAAGAAAATTAGCATCAATATCACAGCGATGAAAAGCCCAACATATGCAGAATCTAGCAACCATTATACTTTGTCTTAGCTCCCAGTGACGAGTTTAAGCCAAATTAGGTTTTCCTCATATCTTTGCAAGGGTGATAGTTCAGGTTTCCTCGGGCGATGCTAGAGTTTCACGGTAACTCCGTACTTAATTATAAAAAATCAGAAAACAAGAAAACATTTTCCAGGGGTTGTCGCTCTAGCACGAACAGCTTTTTGTCTCAATAGTTTTCCGTTAACATTTACATATATACAAGCCAAGTTCCTTCTATGTGTAACGCTCAGAGTTGTACACAAGAAAACTAAAACGCATAAAAAAAATCTAGAAAAAAATTCTTTCACGAAAAGATTCGGTATAAAATTAGGACTCAAAAGCCTGAAGACGAGCAGAAAACAGTCAGTATATGGTAAAACATCTTTTTCAAATGAAGCACACTACTTCTTAGTATATTTACTTCAACTTCTGTACAAGTTTCGGGCAACTGTGTGTTCATTATCAGGAGAAATTACTGTATCTATGCGACACTGGTATTTTTCACTCTGTATGGGTGGCCCTCTGGTCTGCAGACCAGACAGCCACCCATACAGAGTGAAAAATACCAGTGTCGCATAGATACAGTAACTTCTCCTGATGATAGGCACATAGTTGCCCGAAACATGTAGAGAAGGTTAAATAAATATACTAAGAAGTAGTGTGCACCTAGTTGGCTTCATTTGAAAAAGATTATACAGGGTAGCACGGCCAACAAAACATAAAAAAATGGTAAAACAGTAGGAAATGGGAGTGTTAATTCATTCTTCTTCCCCTATCAATAAGTAAATGCCTTAACACGTCGGCCCTTAGGCCTAACACACAGTCCTTCAGAAGACAGAAAAGACGAACTCCAACTCTGAACGGGCTAGAGTACTTAAATGTACTCTTTTGAGCGTTACTGACATTTGTGTTCTTTTATAGCAGACGTAAATCTTCCAGCGGAATAATTAACCCTCCAAAGCCAAGTGATTGCTTTTTGTACTACCTGGTTTTGCATTCAAGGTTTTAAAATTCTGCCTAGAGATGGCATTTCTGTGTTTTGCATGCGTCTCAGAGTAAACAGCGATTATTTACCTACAGACACTTACCTTGTTCGTTTGTATAACCGAGACGCTGTGTGGTAACTGCGCAGCGCGAACTCATTCTTTAACAGTAATTCAGTTTACTTTCCGAGTTTGAATGGGGAAAAAACTGCCTTCCTTTCATATCATTAAATACACGTCACCCGTAAAAGTGTTGCATAAAAACCTACAATGTCTGCACTTATGTATTCCAGCGAATTGTCACTGTATTCAGTGGTCATTTATATGAAACAGGTAGAAAGGTAAAGCAGTCCCGTTACAGGCCTAGAGTGGCCCAGAGGGTTCCAGGAAGTTAAGGTTCCCAGATTTCATGACAGCTCCACAGGATGGTGGTAAGGTTGTCAGCCTTACGCACTGGCCGTCTTTACTCCCAGGAAATGCTCCTGGTACTCATTTCTGTTAGTGACGGAGTCGACCCCAGGGCCATAGTGCGATCGGAAGGATTTTTATGTCAATGAAAAATTCCAATGACACCAGCTGGGATCGAACCAGCGACCTTCCAATTTGTAGCACAGCCACCGCGGTCCCCATATGAAACGGGGAGGCGCTGGTTAACACCAATATTTCACGCTACGGTTAGATCTTTTATACAATTAGCCCTTTCACAGAAATTTAATAACTTCCGATTATGGCTTCCAACAAGTGAAGGTATACACAATGCCGAAAGCCAATATCTAATTTACAGAAATTTGTAACTTTCTTTGCAGTATACAACTGATAATGAATGTACAAGAATACGTTATATTTCTAGAAATAAGAACTTTAAAGCAAATAACAGAGACTAAAGCTGCCGAGAAATAAATTCGTGATTTCCACAATAACAGATTGGAGCTATGGACACTCTGTGTCTGCCTGATATGAATCACAATTAAATTCGCTGGACAACTTACACGTAGAACTCCGACACCCAACTCAACTGAAATCCAATCACTGGTTCCGGTCATAAAACACGTGGACGGACAGACATGATTTCGCCATTACGTCTTCATTTACAACTCGTTCACAGAAACACTACCAATCAGGACATGTACGTACGTATAGCCTACACATTAAGGCGTGTTCGTTGCTGCATAGATCTGGTGTTCCGGACAGTTTGTCGTTTCATTGCGTTCTAGCAACACGACTACAATCGGGCGCAATGGTAACTGTGCGACGATCGCAGCGTTATTGCTAGGGTAAGACGAAAATAGTTCATGCGAGCAGAAAGGCAGGAAGAGTTTTCACATAAAATGGCAGCTAAAATTATCCAATGTAAATGGAAATCTTAATGGCTCGACAATTTTTCGTAAAACTCGACAACATACAATTTCACGAATATCCGTTCAGCGGTTCTCCAGTTCATGTGACAAATGAGTACAGACAGACTTACGGACAAATGGAGACAGCAATTTTACTAGAAGCTCCGCAGGGATGCGATTGTGCTCAAAATAAACACAGAATTATCAAATGTTAAATGTATGTAATAGGGTCTTGGGATGCCAGAAACTATTTATAGCTACAAGCACGTGGAAGAAAGACTGCTGTGTTCGCGCTCTTCATACAAGGAATGGTCTCAAGTTCGATGATGTACATACCAAATATCACAAAGATCAGCGCATATATGTCCGTGACGCCGGCATCATTCGTGCCTATTCAGGAGTCGGACGGATGGAGGGACAGAAGTCCACAAGTCACTGTTATGGTTTAAAAACTCCAAAAATTAATAAGTCACATTCGGAACGCATACAATGTTATGAAATGATTACGGTTTATTTCTTACCCCTACTCAACGGATACTGTGGGCACGTTCCCCCGGGATAAGGCGGTCGAGGCCTGAGACTTAAGACTCATTTCTATCTATTGCCGAGGTTCAGAACGAGTGTAGCTATACGTCCACCGCCCTACATGTCTTTATGGTGTAAAAAGGAATTTTATATTTACCATTAGTTCTAAAACCATTGAATCAAGGGTGCTGAAACGTGAACACACGGTGATGACAGGCACGTTGTGTTATGCGTACTTGCCACAGTATAGAAGTGTTGATGCTGATACACCATCTCATCGCCTGTATAATAAGATCAAACTTCTACGCCATTAGAGGCGAAAGAGGATCGTCTGGCATAAATTTGTCTCTAAGGACGTCATTTACAAGACTATCAAACACCAGCGAAGAATCGACGAAAGAAATAGCTTGTTCTGGTGGACGGTTCATAGCACAGCCTGAACACAACCAATTTCTCAATGTCACGCCTTACTTTAAACAGACGTGCGATAGGGCGAATTCTTTAACACTCTTGCACAGATAACAATCAATGTACGAAGTTGACAAGGACATCACGTGGTAATCACCGAATGCTAATGAGTACAGTGCAGTTACTGTGTCGGGGGGCATTTTAACTACGTGGCTACTGTGATTTATATCTCGATACTTCATGTGGAGAGCCTGTGGTAATTAGTCCTTCACACATCTCACCTCCGCCTAACCCCAATACAATCATTATACCGCGATTAATTTCTCAAGACCCACGACCGCACGAACCTTTACCAAAAATCACCTACGCCACATTATTGAAAGTAATAAGTCACTGGCATAACTGACATGAATACCTTACTTAACCTTTCAGGAAACGAACATGCATGCGAGCGGCTAGGAACAAAGGTGCGTATTGAAAATAAGAACACACGACTTCCAAACAGAGCTGAAAGCCCACCTTTCTGCTGCAATGACTTCTAGTGCAATAGATCTACTACCACTACTACTACTACATTTTCTGGAAATAACGTATTACTTAGGCACATAGTCTACGTCAGACGCAATATAAGCCCAAATCACCATCGGGTAATTAAGGGGGGGGGGGGGGAACTTAGACAAGTTAGGAAATATACAAACATGAATATATTATTTATATATATATATATATATATTAATTGCAACCAATACTAAAGCTTTCAGTGGACTACATAGTGAGGAAAAACAGCGTTATGGCATGCCTTGTTAGTCGCTATTTGCTGCAGAAAGATGTGTCCCTGACGTGTTACTGAGAAATGCCATTACGAGATCGCGTGTAAGGGGATTTTTATTGTTTTGCGCGGCTATTTCTGTGAAAAAAAAAGAGTTGCCAATGTGTACGCATAACGTAACATTGCCGGGCGTTCGCGTAAGCACTGATGCCAAGGAAACATAACACTACGTTCCATAATTACTGTGACGTACACGTCACTGTCAACAATGTTACATCGAAAGTGTTGCCACAGAAGTACAACAAGGCATTTTCTTTCTTTCGTGCTACCAACGTCACTGCCAACAATGTGAAAGACACTGAGGTCTTCATGCAAAGTGCCCGATATCTCTGTAACATATTAACCAGATTTTCGGTTTCTCGACAGACATTTGTTACAGTCCTCAATACCGAATTTTACGAATATCAGTCCGGGATTCCTACTACGTCATGATGAAAGACGACACTCTTAGATGGCCTGAACACCCTCGTTGCGCACACAGTGAAATCAGAACTTACAGAAATCGTGAAGCAACAAGACAACAGTGGGGCAAATGACATCGATGACACAGCAGAGACAGCAGGGCACACTCGTCTCAAGACACCGCATTATCACACTAATGTGAATTCAACAATGGTAATATGGATGCAGGTTAAAAGTTACGTTGCAACATTTCTTTCCAGCTTGAAAAAATTAGGTCTTTGCTTCAAACAGCAGCAGAAAACATAATGGCAAAAAGACGGTAAAACTGTACACATCATTTAATGAGGGAAGAAGATTCATTCTGTGAACCGGATGGTCGGAATGATAAGGCTGTTCTGTGGGTTGTTTCCACAGCTTCAGTGGCGATGTTCGTATGCTGAAGGTACCGTGTCGAGCATCGAGCGGTTGTAGGCCCCTTAACCTTTTGGCGCCGGAATTATTTTTTTTAATTTTAGCACACTCTGTATATAAAATGTGAATAATCCAGGAACCAAATACGTTAGAATTATGAAACAAACTGCATTTTGAAGAGGAAAAAACGGAGAGTGTATACCCTGTTCAAAATATTCATTACCTATATATGTTGAATAAATATATAAAATGCAATGTTTAGAGGTTAGCGGTGCGGACGACCACTATAGTCGTCATTAGGCGTCAAAAGGTTAACAGACGTGCACAATACAACTCAACGTGCGCCATGACTGCAGTACACTGCACGTGTCTCCGTGAATTTTTCCGTATGTTTTTGTATGTAATCAACCGAGTAATAGCGCCGTACAGTTTCTCAGAAATTAGAACTGATTACAGAAGCTCGGAAAGTGCGTCTTTCTTGAGGCCACACGGTGTCGCAGGAACTTTTGTACGCCTCACACACGTCAACCACTTGCCAGCTCCTCTGTACCAATCATGTTTAACTGTGCACCCGCTTGTTTGTAACGAGGATCGTTCTTGGCTGAGACATGACGTAGTTCAAAATAGTGCACGTGTGCGCGTGTCACCGTGGTAAGACACTTTTGCAGGAGGCGGATGAAACAGACTGCTTCCAAATACAGACAACACCTGCGACTACACTGAACATGCAGCTGCGGACAGCTGACAAGGGGCAGTCCGTGAGCTGGGGGGATGATAGAACAAGTCGCCTTGAAAAACATGTTACGAAATATCACACAGAACCTCGACCTTGGAATTTCGTAATGAAGAGCGTCATGATTTGTATTCCTCATTGAACGTTATTATGAAGGTGAAATCAAGCAGGATAAGACGAAAAGGGGCTGTGGTACGGGGAAAAGAGATATACAGAGGTTATTGTGGATAAACGTAAAGAACGGAGACCACTTAGAAGACCATGATGTAGATTTTTTTATGTTTTGCTGACAGTGCATCTCAGTATATTTATCTCAGTAATTAACCAAAATCATGCATAATTTTTTTTTACAATAAGTTTAGTTCATGTCTCTACATGTTTCGAGCACAATGTGCTCATCAGGAGGTCAAAATTGTATTATACAGTCTCTGGTATCATCACACTCTGTAGGGGGCCGTCCGGTGCACAGGTTGAGAGAGGAGTCCTCTCTCAACCTGTGCACAGGTGTGATGATACCAGAGGCCGTATAATACAGTTTTGACCTCCTGATGATGAGCACATGGTGCTCGAAACATGAAGAGGCATGAAATAAACTTATTGTAAAACAAAAATTTTGTGCATCAAGTTGGTTAATTACTAAGATAAACATGATGTAGATGTTGGGATAATATTAAAAGGGACCTTAAAGAAATCGGGTGGGAAAGCGTGGAATGCATCGTTCTGGCTCAGGATACGGACAATTGGTGGTTTTTGTAAACACGGTAGTTAACCTTCAGATTCCACAAAATATGAGGCATTTCCTGACTAGATAAGACCTATTAGTTTCTCCAGAATGACTGTCCTCCATACAGTTTGTGTCGTCTCTTATCTCCTACCTTCACACACACACACACACACACACACACACACAAAGGCCTGTGTCATAGGCTAGGAATGACAGTTCTAGACAATGGTGGAACTACCCCTGACCGCCGTTTCATTTTGTGGATCTCAGTAACCAGCGTCACAGCGCCTGTTATTAAATTGGTTTGTAACCCATACAACTGTGTTTTATAACTCGTGATACGAGGAATATTTATACAGAAAAGATTCTGAAATTGTCAGCTGCCTCGACAACGTACCGGAACAATCGAAAGTGACATCAATGATGAACTCCGAACAATAGATGTCTCATACCGCGTTAGGTAAAAGTTAGTTTATTTGCTCTTGCTTCTCATCTTTGAATACGACATGTTAGAAATAAAAGCCACTAAGAAAACTCGATTTATCATCTCAATTCTAGGACGTATAGACCAAGGCCAAATAAAAGGCAAACAAGCTCAGCAAATGTTGACAGTCTCATTTCATCCCCTTGAATTTATATACGTGCTGTTCGTTTTACAGAAACCTTTTCCTACTTAATATATCCACCGTTAAGTTTTTCGGAATATGTTTAGTTGTAAACACTCTTTATAATTCCTTCCTTCCGACTTACCTTTACGATTATTCCAGACAACAACGCTCTTAAGTAGTTCAAATATAACAGTCTTTCTGTGCATCCAGTAGTAGGGTATAACACGACAGAGAACAGAAACACTACTGTTCGCGCCAGACAGTTCCCAAAACATCAAACATCGTGTACGTTAAACATACTAAACGTCAGACACTGGTGGTAACTTCCACCATAATAAGGTACGGCATTCCTGTGCACACGATGCAGGCATATGGGGAAGCGTAGAATAAACCTCGGCATGCGACGTGTCCCTGAGCAGGGAACCTTTACAGCATAGGAAGTCGACATCCGCCGGGACATCCCGGAACAGCCGTATGGCTCAGGGAGACGACGACAATGAATAATAATAATAATAATAATAATAATAATAATTTGTTGGGCTTCACTACATATTTGCACGGTTGTACCTGCTAACTCAAGAGGGAAACGATATAAGAAGTGCTACAGATGAAGGTAACGGTAAAATTCACACCCCGGCCACTTCACTTCCGAGAAAACAGCCCCCGTTATCCACTGAGAAGGATGATGGGTGGGCTCACGAGACGCCAAGAACGCTTTTAGAGTGGAGGGGTCTCTTTGTCCTTCCTGGAATCGAACCACGATTCCTCGGTGGTCCAGTCCGCAGCCTAGTCAATAACGTCATAACACTTATCAGAACAGGGGTGCAGTGCCATGTGAGGCAAATACTGATGTAAGACTTTCATCATCAGCTACCGAATTATCGGCGAAGGCATGTACTGTCTCCGCAACGCAGGAATTCTGCTCCGAACTGATGTGGCCCGTCGCTCGACACGAGGTTATCAAGAATCCTGATTCCATTCCTTAAGTGGATGGGAACGGACAGTCCAGACGTGTCGCTCCTCAGCGGGGTTCTGAATACGGCTCTCGGCAGCGCCACATTCTCGGAGTTGGTCCGGTTTGTTCGCAACCGCAATCCTCCATCTCTTCATCTGACGTAAATTTTTAGGTCTACGGCATAAGTGCTTATAAAAGTGATTTAGTTTGGCCCCACTGACATCCATACGAGTTATTAACGGCTCTCACCTTAAGTCCACGCTGCACCTACCTGTCTGTCTTGTCTAGGTGGTGGTAGGTACACTCCGTCTGTGCAATTACGAAACAAGTGGCGACAAGCCAATCAGATCATCTGAACGTCATAACCGTTGCATACCGGTATCTGGTAACATTATGTAACATAACAAGTTGTTGGGGATCACGCGTAACCCCAAAGCTGGAGAACAATCCACCCCTTGTCGGACGTTTCGCCGCAAACGTAACGATAGAACAGTGGAGTGTGAGACATATCGCACACATCGGTCAGGTTAGAAATACATTCACAAGTTTGGTTTGTAACCTGGCTGAACATAAATTTTAGTAGAGCACGGCACATACGGGAATATAATATTAAAACGAATCTTAAAGAAACAGAATGGGAAGTAGTGGTGTGGATTTATCTGATTGCAGAAGAACACCAGTAGCAGTCCCTTAGAAAAGCGGAAACAAACTTCCGGTTTCCATACTTAGCGGGCTTATCGATTATTAGCCTTTGTAGGATTCGGTTCCATGTAATTAGGTTGTTATAAATCTATAAAGCCATAACTTGCCTGCTTAAACTGTACGCAGTTTCTTGACAACTGCGTTTCCGATCCCTGTGGTCGTGTATTTTATTCACTGACTATTCTAACGCCGAGCAAACGCTGGTGTAACTTTTCAAAATCCCGTAGTCTATGGGTGCCTGTACTTTTAAATAACGCCAATAACCAAACGGGTTGTTATAGCCTCAACGCTCTCCACTTGCTTTTGGGTAGTCCCTGGTTCTAATCATGTGTGGGTCACCGGCTATCCTGATTGAGACTCTTGATTGTATTGTGACTATTTTACTTGCTGTGGGTATTGTACTGTGGTTGTTTTGTAATATGTGGTGTGAGGATGTGTGGGTTATGTAATGTGTGGGTGTGTGTATGTAAGGGTTTTGTAATGTGTGGGTGTGTGTATGTATGGGTTTTGTAATGTGTGGGTGTGTGTATGTAAGGGTTTTGTAATGTGTGGGTGTGTGTATGTA
>Ga0123355_10016681_pt1 | contig 11588 bp, 11 predicted proteins | sample TergutEmb28metaG_3_FD_89872 | JGI IMG/M metagenome (GOLD analysis project Ga0123355, IMG submission 89872) | Embiratermes neotenicus P1 segment gut microbial communities from Petit-Saut dam, French Guiana - Emb289 P1 | ecosystem: Host-associated > Arthropoda: Insects > Digestive system > Gut ...
CACCCCCCCCCCTCTCTTTCTACTAAATTTTATTTTTTTTTTTTTTTTTTTTTTTTTTTTTTTTTTTTTTTTTTTTTGGGTGTGATTTGACCACATGGCCTAACCAGCCTCAGTGACTTATTGGGCCAGATGAATTCCATGCATACAAACATCAAGTTCTACAAGGAATTGGAGAGGGAGTGACAACTACCTTTCTGGATATTCTGATCAGCTGGCACCCTGACAAATCAATAGGACACTGTGCCCATAGGAAGATCACCCATACAGATACCTACAAACAGTCTCTCACCACCTGCAGACTTATAAGATATGTCATAGCCAACTTAATAGACAAGAGAAAAAAAAAGTGATGAATCAAACCTAGCCTCTGAATTCTGACATGTCAAAACCATCCTTCTAGTCAATGCCTGCTCCTCCTGGGACATCAACACTGCAACCAAGCCCAGATCCATCAACAAGAAAAGCCGTAAACGATATCATGTGGCATATAACCTTTATGTCAAAGGCACACACAACATCCAGAAACCAATCAACAAAACAGTATTCTGCTTCAAACCCATCACGGACAGAACACCCATTGCAAGGGGCAGGTGCGAAAGATCCCCTGCTCACATAGAGAAGTACATATTGGCCAGAATGTCCATCCCATTTCCACTTGACACACCAAACTCTAAGGGCAATATTCAGTGGTCACAGATCACTCTACAGAGACGAGACACAGCATCAACTTTAAAAGAGCAAAGGTCACAGCTAATATCTAGGGGTCAGTTTGAACATATTATAACACTGGTGTTGGTGGTTAACAATCCTACTTCACACCAAAGACTGGTTATGCTGAGGTTCATATGGCTTTCCAAGCAGATGGTTATCACACTGCTTTTTAGCTGTGTCTGTAACCCCAGTCAACATATATTACTAACATTCTGTCCAGCCATCCATTTGTCTGTCTGTATACATGAAATAAGTTGATAAAAACTGGACTTTCGTGAAATTCGATACCGGCCAGTTCTATAAATATCCGCTAAGAAATTTCAGTTTTGATAAAATCAGATACAAATAACAGACACTGTATGTGAATATCTACATGCACCCCTGTGCACATCACAAAAAATACCCAAATATTGCAGTATAAATTCTTAAGCATGCACATTAGCACAACCTCCTTCTGTCAACCATGTCTGCTGAGTGTGCACTGATGCTCTTACAACTGTGTTAACCCAAACTTTTGGTCACACTGGGAAATGCCAAAATATGGGGCAGACAATTTCCTTCACGAAGGAACAAGTGTGACCAGAAAGTACCACTATTTTTGGGAAAAGAAGAAGAAAGAAACTGTCACAAGTGAAAATATAGCATTCCCTTTTCTGATTTTTACAAAACACTCAACAGCATTATGTGCATATGTCATGTACCCCATTTCACCCAAATAAGACAACAGATTTGGGAAGAATGGATAGACATTCATTTATAGCCCAAAGTATGGATTTCACTGCACTGATTTTCATTAAACCCACAATCAGTCAGTAAATTTTTGTGGCCATCTGCAAAAAATCTCTCCCAACATATGGAGAATGTACAAAACATGGACACAATTTCATTCATGTCCTTAAAAAGTATGGCTTTCAACGCACTGTTTTCATAAAACTTTGCCATCCAAATCAGTCGAGAAAACTGCAAGGACACACAGAAATTCCTTGGTGGCTCTAATTAAAGTATAACTGTCACTGAACCAGTATTCACAGACCTCATGCTTGCTCCACAAACTTCCATAAAAAAAGGCCTACAATGAATTTCATGAAAATCCAACAAATGGTTCAGACACTGGTACTTGGTCACGGACAGGCAGATGAATGAGAAGTGCAGATGTGTTCTCCAAACAAGGTATTCCTTTTTACTTCATAAGGAATGCCTGAAGAGTAACAATTTAACAGCAACCTACGTCTCCTGAGAAGAAGCACGCGTAGGCTGTGGCTTTTAAAGAGGATCACTCACAGCCTGAATCACCTTCTCAGCCATACACAGCAGGTGAGCAATATTAAACTTAATTTTGTTTCACTGATGATACATTACATTAAAATGCACTTTCTAATAAATTTTAAGACTGAATATGCATTTTTAAAAATCATTTGTTGTTTATGCAATCACGCTGCCTGTATTCCACGCCACATTGCGTTCAATGGTAGAATAATCAGTGAATAATTGGTAGGAAAGAATGTGGAAAAAGTCATGGCCCAATTTTAAATACCACGGCGCTACTTAAATGGAAATAATAAGGAGAGGTACAAAAAACCTAAATAGGGTGGCCAGTGACCCTATTGAGATTCAAACCAGGCACAACTCAAACATAAGTCAGATGTAGTTACAACTTCAGCCAACTTGCTCAGTATATCTAAATACATGATATTACAGTGAGTTATGCTTATGTGAATATGTGGTGTATCTGTTAATGAACTATTAGCCTATAGGTGTAATGGCAGCCAAATCAAGCCATCATGCATCACTCATAAGAAACATAACACTACTGGCACAATTCTCCATAATAATGTTATGTTACGATAACCCTTCTGAAAGGCGACTTACTGAGAACAGATCAAAATCACTGGAGGGCAACTAAAGTACAATACATTATTTTGTAAGAGCTCCAAACAACTTTCAAACAATATTATTTTTAGTCTACTGATTTTTTTATGTACATAAATGAGTGGGAAAAGACTATACAACTTTAAAATCTTATGTTCAGAGAGACAGAAATGTAACAAAAACTTATGTTTATTGGACTGTGCATCATCTTGATAGTTGAATAAAGCAGACCAAATTGATGTCACTTGCTTTATTATTTCATTATTTAATGCTCAACATGTTTCATATGTATTAACATCCAAAACATGTTGAGCATTAAATAATGAAATAATAAAGCAAGTGACATCAAGTTGGTCTCTCTTTATTCAAGTAACAAAAACCCTTAGAAATGCAAAATGTGAACCCTGTTTGCAGGAATATTTTATGTAATAAAACCATAATTCATTAAGATACATGTTGAATGGAATGGCAACACACTAATTGAACCTTAATTCTGGACAAGTGTTTTATTAATACAGTGCATGTAGTAAAACTGTAATTTGCCTGCAGTGTGTCAGACATGCACTTGAGAAACTACAAGGTTGCCCTTTCCATTTTCCACGTATGGATGATAGTATATGTCTTGTATGATAAACCAGTAGAGCTCACAGATATGCAAGATGGAATGTAAGAATTGTCCAGTAAAACATCATGAAAAGTGGTTAGATTATCATGGTTTATGTAGCAAACAAAACTGTTTATTGGTTAAGATTTGTATATGCTATTTTCTAGTTTCAGTGTTTGATAAACAATATCTTTGTAACCCATTTAAGAATTAAGATATGACTCTCACATGTGTCCCTAGCGAAGTTATTAACATTACGAATGTCACAGTTTTTACAATACTGATCATGATAATATCCTAGCAGCATCATATTTTTATATACCATCAGGAGTAAAATACATTTTTTATCATACAAGTAATGTAAAATCATTAAATATAAAAACTTTGCTTCTTTCAATGTGATATTCTGTATCCATCTGTGGTGTCAAAAAAAAATCAGTAACATGTTTAACCCCAAAAAACGTGTAATAAATTCTATGCACTCCTCAAACTAAAAAAAGGTACAAAATGTGCATACTATATCTGCATAATTATACAAGAAACTGTTATGTAAAGTCAGGTAATTAATTGTTTCAACAAACAACATTAACATAAACATAAAAAAATTGCCAACTTCACCATTGTGAATGTCTGTACAGAACCTAACACATTTTCAGTGCTGCAATAAGATGAACCTAAACTGGACGTAGTGGTAAGTGGGCAATTCCAAACTCAACCTCCGATTTGTTGGTAAAAAGAAACGCTTTGTCATAGCGCCAGAGCACACACTCAGTATTAACAAGTAACGTTTGTTATCGCTGAACACCTACCCTCATACATTTTTGCTGCGTAGTGTAGGAGCAATTACTGATGAAACATGGACACTATCATCGCCGCTCCCACCAGCTGTGAGGTACATGCTGTGATTCGTTTCCTTCATGCAGAAGGACAAAGTGTGGCCGAGATTCATCGTCGATTGTGTCGTGTATACGGTGATAATGTTATGAGTGACAGTTGTGTGAGAGAATGGTGCAGAAAATTCAGGAATGGGAGCACTGACATGCATGATGAAGGTGGTCAAGGACGACACTCAATTGTGACTGATGAACTCATTCAAAAAGTCGACCAATGCGTGCAAGGAAAATGTCATTTCATGATAACAGAAATTTCTGAAGAATTTCCACAAACTTTGAGGACTACTTTGTATTGAATTGTCATGGATAGATTGGGTTACCATAAGTTCTGTGTATGGTGGGTATCAAAACAACTGACTTTCACAAAACTCAAAGAATGGGGTCAGCCTTGATGCTTCTTCAGTGCTACTGGGAAGAGGGTGGCGAATTTCTTGACAGAATCGTGAGTGGTGATGAGACTTGGGTACAATTCATGAATGCAGAGACCAAAGAGCAGTCTAAACAGTGGATGCACACGCATTCTCCCAACAAGCCCAAGAAATTCAAACGAACACTGTTGAACAAAAAAATGATGGCTACAGCATTCTGGGACCGTAAAGGAATTCTGTTGACGGAATTCATGGCACCAGGGACTACAATAACGTCAGAGGTTTATTGTGAAACGTTGAATAAGCTTCGGAGGTCGATCCAAAACAAACGGGGTGGGATGCTCACTAAAGGCTTCGTTCTCCTGCACAACAACATGCAGCCCCACACTGCGGCTCACACAAATGCTTCAATCAAGTTCTTCAACTGGGAGATTTTCTATCACCCTCCTTACAGTCCAGACCCGATGCCAAGTGATTACCATCTCTTCACCAAGATGAAGGTCTGGTTGGCTACCCAGCACTTCCACACCAACGAAGAGCTCATGGATGGAGCCAACAACTGGCTGCATAACTTGGCGGCACCGTTCTTTGACAAGGGGCTACAAAAACTAGTGTCACGGTATGACAAGAGCCTAAATGTGGATGGCAACTGTGTGGAGAAGTAATACAGTTATGAATGTAACTGTTCCATATAATAAAGTTTTGTTCTCTATTTTGTGTTTTTTTAACCAGCCAATCGGAGGTTGATTTTGGAATTGCCCACGTATATCATATTATTTTCACAGGCAGTAAACCTTATTGCTGACGGTCACTGCAGTGATTCAGCCACATGGTTAAACGCCTGAATAAATAACAACTAACTAATACCAATGCAACTACATCTCCGTTCATAAATAGAAGCTGTATGCCGAAAATAATACTAGACTGAGAATCCATCATAAATATGAAACACAAAACGTTTAGAGAACAGCATGTTATGACTAAGACTTCATGTCACAGTTAACACAGACTGATTCAAACTTTGTCATTCCAGGTTTCAAAACAAAATGTTAACAAATGTTTCTCACACACATACACACCTACAATTCATAACGTATCTGAAGCATTTACAAACAAGCTCACATCCACTGACTTCTTACTTCTTCCATTTATAAGTCTGTATTATAAGACAACATTAAAAATACTACTACAATTCCTGCAACTTGCTTTGGTATAATGACAAAGAGTTTCTATTCAGTTTTTTGTTGTGCAGCTCATTAATACAGATGACTGTCTCTACTCATTTTCATGCAAAATATTTCCACTATAAAAGCTGTTTTTTAAAACTACACACCTTGATATACATTCAGCAAAATCTTCTCAGGCTGACAGCCATGCCAGGGGGATCAAATTGACCGAAGTAGTCACAGTGCGACTTAGTCTCCATCATCATGGTTCTGCTACGACTTGGCATCCAGCCTACCCGAATTACGTATCATACTGGCTATGGATCATGGTAAGCTGAGTGTCAAAGTCATACAGAATCCTGATGATTGAGGTGGAGTGGGTCTCTGAAACTTCAAATGATATTAACAACCAATACCAGTGTCAGCCTGCTACGATTTTATTGAATTCTGTTGCTGCAAAATCTCCAAGACACTTATATTCTAAGAATGTCTCACTCAAGTTGTTTAATGATACACAGCCTTATCTAAATGAAAATGCATTATTAAACTGGACTGCAACAATTACAACAATATTTAAAGAAAACAAAATGACCTGGGTATGCTCAGCCCAAGCATCTAGTATTCTGCGGTACTCTATCAAGCAAGTACATTTCATATATTAACCATAACTCCTGTCAGTTTCTTCAGATCCCATTTATTTTTCAGCTACTCTGTATTCTCTCACCTTCACAAGTCCCATAAGGTAAAGCAGTGACAAAGACACTGATATATCTACTGTCACTGAACATTTTTTGGGTAAAAATGATGTGCAAAAAGGTTTTATTTAACGATTGTCTGTTTATCACATCCTTGAATGAACATGAAAATATTTCTAGGTTCCTGCCATTCAAATTTCAAACTGTCTATGGCAATGGTTGCCCACACTGTTAAGACTGACTGAAATGAGAATAACAATGAAAACTATAGCCCCCTGCTCCTGCAAGGTGCAATACCAGACTACAGACACATTGAAGTACAAGGGAACAGCCAAAACTGCAAAACATTTGTGATGGATGTGATGAAACAAGTAGATTTTATAAAAGAACATAAGAGATCCTCAAGAAACAGGAAATATAGCACCCAATCCATCTTTCCAAAAGACTATGTCAGTGCCTGCTGGACAAACCTTCAGTTCAGCAATTAAAAAAACAGTAACTTAGAAACTTAACAAATGTGTCCAAAAACATTTCCATATACTGTGGTAGACAGGTGCAACATACACCACTTGTCATAATGCTGTATACACCAGAGTTCTTTACTAAAAAATGGTATCATCCTTCAGCCACAAAGGTGGTATTGATAATACTGATATATATGAGGTATCCATAAATAATTTTTTTTTTAAATTATAATGCAGTACATCAAAATCTTCAGCTTCTCAAGACATCTACATCTGTAGTGTTCTTAACTTTGAAAAGTCTTTTACGTTAAACAGGCACTTAATTATATATGTGCAACTGAGAATTCTACCGATTCCTCACAAGCTGTTATGTGATAGTACAAAATTAACTTACCAGACATGAACAGCAAAAAAGCTGTTTGAGCAGAAATTTGTTTCTGCATCAATAACATTATTACTCAAACACATCATAAAAAGGACATCATAAACCACTCTCTTTGTACACCCCTTTCCCACCAGTAGCTTGGCTGGCCCATTGCCCATGGCCCAAGCTATGGCCAGATGTCTATCTGCTAAGTGTGTCAGAGCTAGTGCTAGCACGACGTATTGCTCCTAAGCTGAACTTGTGACTCACGGCTCCATGCAAAATATCCTGGATGTGATGCACTATCAGGTCAATCGCCACTGCAACGCAAAAACCAACACAACGTAACCCGTTAGAATGGGAGTCAAATGACCTGTGCCTAATGATACATCAATTCTCCTAGGCATATTTGTTCCAATTTTTATACCCCAATTTCATTTCAACCCCCAGGAGGAAGAACCAATGATTCTGCATAACATCATACAGAGAAGTAACCAAGTTTAATAGAAAGAAATAAATACAATGCTTACTTTGAAAATTCATTTAAGGATTAAGCACAAATAAATTAGTCCTCAAATATGAAAGACAATACTTGATCTAATCATATATAAGCTGTATTTTTGTTTCACTGCATGCTGAAAATTATCATACAAATGATTATAATGAAAATAGATGAAACAATGCACAACAGACATATAAACAAGCTTAAGAATTTTAAATAACCAAGAATTACTACCGAATCAACATTTTTTTTGCCGCACAGTAACCATTCATTCCAGAAGCAACATACAAGGTAACTCCATTACGTTTTGAAACCAAGATCACCACACACCCAGGGTCAAAATTTAATTTAATGAGTTTTCCACAGCTCCATTTTTGTAATCACAGGCCATAACGATTAATGAAAAAAAAAATTAGTTTAGATACTAATATGATAAGTGAATTTGATTTACATCTTCCACACTGCATTTTGAAAATTAAAAAATACTTGGCTGCCTCTTCACACAATCAAAGAAACAAAAGGGCCACAACATAAATAATAATAATAATAATAATAATAATAATAATAATAAATAAGACACAAATCTGTTTTCTGGATTAATAGATGGCAACAACATCCAGGTATACTGTTTTGAAACTAACAGGAGTTGAAATGACAATTAAAATTAATGTCCAGACATTGAGGAGACATTAATATAAAGGGAAGTCAGAAAGTAAGTTTATCTCTTTGTTACTGTAAAACAAACTATTGTAGCCAGCTATTACTTTGTAATACACTGGTACATGCTCCCACCGCTACACGGCCGATGCCTCCACCAATGCAGCATCACATGGACAATGCCAACTGTCCTGAAAGAGGGAAAAAGGGAAGAAGTGGATGATGTTTTCCATTTCCTGGGTGCACCAAACACAGAACCCTCAGATAACCACAGACTGTGGTTGTGCATAGTGCAAATGTGATACCCATTCAATAAGTGTAGAAATGGTACCATGACCCTGTAAATGGTTGGATGAATGTCATGGACAAGGAAAGAAGTGGTCATCCTTCATTGTCAACACATTTTCCAATCACATCAATAAAATGGTGTGGGTTGACAGATAGGTATTGGTGGAACAGTCACAGCTGGCATTAATCTCTCGCACAGCAATGCTTGGGACATTTTCCATGAACATCTCAGTTATCATGAACAGTAAATCAGATAAGCACTGAAACTACTGTCTGAACATCAGGAGACTGACAGAACGGACACCTCACTGACCAACCTCCAACATCATGAAGATTAAAGTGATAAATTTACCTCACCATTAGTGATATCTCTGTTTTATCACTTATCTCTATTGGCAATGAGATGTGGCTGGACAAGTCCAGAAGTCCAGAAATGGCTTTGAGAGCAGAATGTCTCCTTCTACTGCCAGGGATTAGAAAATCTCATTTTATGTAATAACTAATGCCCGACAACCCCCATGACTACATGGAAAAATATAGGATTGGTGTTCAACCATAAGGACATGCTTTACTTGTCTCCACTTACCTCCATTCACCTAAAGGGGTAGGGGTGGGGGGAGAGCAACTTAGTTTCTGACTGTCCCTCATATTCCTTCAGGTGTCCTTGGCCAAAGTCCTGGAATTACAAACTACTATGGAAGTGTGCCATCCCTGTTGTGTGTGTGAAAATTGGAAAGGGTATGTAATCAAACACAACTATGTCAATTAAGATGTTTTAATGACTATACTAGACAGCTACATGTTTCGGCCTTTACTGGCCATCTTCAGGTTGTCTTCAAGAGAACTTAAGGTCCTACTATATACATTGTGCGTGCATGTGATGCATAGATCTCTATATATGGGCCTTATTGTGTAATGTAATTTCTATATGCCAGAGCATACCACCGCATATACTGGCCATCTTCAGGTTGTCTTCAAGAGAACGTAAGGTCCTACTATATACATTGTGCGTGCATGTGATGCAGAGATCTCTACATACAGGCCTTATTGCATAATGTAATTTCTATATGCCAGAGCATACCACCGCATATAGAAATTACACTACGCAATAAGGTCCATATGTAGAGATCTCTGCATCACGTGCACGCACAATGTATATAGTAGGACCTTAAGTTCTCTTGAAGACAACATGAAGATGGCCAGTAAGGCCAAAACATGTAGTTGTCTAGTACAGCCATTAAATACATCTTAACTGACATAGTTGTGTTTGACTACATACCCTTTCCAATTTACAAACTACTATGCTTTTACATTAAATGATACTTCCATCATACTTCAGCCTGATAAAAACTTGTATTCCACAGATAAACTGTAAAAGGAGTAGCCAGAATTTAGTACTCAATAAAAATGCACTTTTTTTCTGTCAAAGCATAACTTCAATCCAATTCAGGATTATAAGTATTGATAAAGTGACAAATGTAAACTGATCCTGTAATTCACCACATAAAATTAATGACCAAGATCTATGCTCTTCTTGGATTTTACACATCCTAGATAGGTAGTTAGTTACCGACGTTGCAGGACAACCTATCAGTCCCAAAACATCAGTAGCTAGCTACCAACCTCCAATGTAGAAGAGTGAAGATCTCATTTACATCTTAGCGACGCTTGAAATCATGCAATGAAAGATCAGTAAATCACTAGCAGAGGCAATGATATGAATATATGAATTTATAAATTATCAATTTCACCTCTCATTAGTGGCAGTATGGTAGCATAAGCGGCCAGTGTGAAGTCAGAGATAAACCACGAGGAAATAACAAGAATGGAAAAGTGATTCCAGAAGAGGAAGCAAATGATCACTTAATATTGTGCATTACACCATTAAACGAGTATTCAGGTCAGCTGAATTATTATTATTATTATTATTATTTAAGAAATGTGAGGCACATCATAATTTCATATACTAACTACAGTAACAGCAGTCCTTGAGAAGCTAATAGTCACTTTGCTAGCCAAGAAATTACGCCTTACTAATTGAACCCAAGGGTTCATTCCTGTATTCAAAAGAACTGATATTTGACATTATCGTGAGCCAAATAAATTTACTCCATATTCTCATACAGTAGGTTCCTTGTATTCACCTTCATATAGCCCTTCCACAGAAAAAGGCACAAATGTTTTCTGGCATAATGTTATCTTTGTCTTATCTTACCTCCTTTTCTCCCACTGCATCTGAGTTACACTACACTACCGTTTTTAATTAACTTGTCATACAGAAGCTCCCAATATTGTTTTTCCTTTGTTTAGATCATAAAAATTAAAATTAAGGTCCTAACAATTTGTAATGTGCTACTTTCCTTTGATGAGATGTTAGCCAACCCCCTGACCCAAGAACTATAACATGTTAGCTCTCAATACGTAATTATTCAATATGTTCAGTCACTTTACTCATGTGGAGGCCACCTAGTTAGAACGGAACCTAACAAGACCCACTTAACCCTTTAAAGATGGATTGTTCCTATGGGCACACTGTACATAATCTTCAAAAAGACTGTGTGCTCATAAGGGTACTGTAATTTCTTACATTCCCAGGGAATGTCCAGTCACCCTCAAGTTATGCTACTATTTAATGAACTTCTGTAGGCTGATGTTAGTCTACAGGCATCTACCAACCATATGAAAATGTAAAGCAGGGGTACTCTGAAACATGTGCAACTGAAACAGCACTGCACTGTACTGTGACCAGGTCAAGACTGTTCTGTACCATGATATCAACAACCAACAAGATGCAGCAAAATTTGTTTTATTGATTCTTTTAAGCTTGCTCTACATGTTTCGGGCGACAGTTTCGCCCATCTTCAGGAGCATTTTGACTGTATACACAGCTTTTTGGAACAATGTTCCGACTCTGCTGTCTGCTGCCAACCAGTGACACAGATTGGATCCAATCTGTGTCACTGGTTGGCAGCAGACAGCAGAGTCGGAACATTGTTCCAAAAAGCTG
>Ga0123355_10016682_pt1 | contig 11588 bp, 4 predicted proteins | sample TergutEmb28metaG_3_FD_89872 | JGI IMG/M metagenome (GOLD analysis project Ga0123355, IMG submission 89872) | Embiratermes neotenicus P1 segment gut microbial communities from Petit-Saut dam, French Guiana - Emb289 P1 | ecosystem: Host-associated > Arthropoda: Insects > Digestive system > Gut ...
ATTATTATTATTATTATTATTATTATTATTATTACCAGAAATTTCGTTGGAACTACTCGAGCGTTATAGAGACTGGTTGATGGAGGAGGAAACGCAGCGTGTGGACGAGTCCAGAAGACCGGGTAAGGCAAAGAGCACGGGGGATGTGTTTGGTGTGGAAGGTTCGTTCCAGAAACTGGACATCGACTGATGCCAAGCAAGAAGTGCAATCAGGTAGGGGCCCTAGACCTTCATAAAGAATACTTTCAAAAACAAGGACGTGAACACCAAGACTGGTTCCAGCCATCCAACCACAAAACGATACTCAATGAATACTACGTCACATGTTTCTCTACAACAATGACGTGCATTTCAGGGTCTCGCTTTCATTAATTGACAGCACTAGCAAAGAAAGTATTGTAAATTAGATTAATTAATTAGTGACCAATATAAAAACATGGTACAGAAATTAACATAAATTTTAGGTACAAACATTTATTAATAAAATTATTGTAACATTAGTTTATATTTATTGAACAACATTTACACTCTATGTGGAGTATTCATCAGGGCTACCTACGAAACACACACTTTCTCAAGAACTGTAAACGAATCGCTGAGCTGACAACTAATAAATATTTTTACTTGTAACTCCGTGTAATTATTCAATCCCCATTTAACTAACAGACACAAGCTCAATAATAATTAGTAATACCATATAAAACCGTAAACAACAGTAGAGAGGCTTATGCCATACAAATATTTATTCTAGATGTCTTCTTTCCAATTATCTTTCTTAATTAGAATATATGCTTATTTTTTCAGAAGGTATCTATTATTAAAACGGTAAATACAAAGATAGTGAGGTAGTAGTTTTTCCGTTAAAAACTCTCTATTTCTTGTAATATATATAAATAAAAGTTTCACAGCTATGAATCTCATCGTTGCACCGTGTATTTCGCAAAATCACTTCAACTATTAACCAACAAATGCACTTATGTAACTTTCACTTAAAACATTTTAAAAAACTTGAAACCATTCCGACATGTTTCGTTCTTTTCAGATCATCATCAGGGAGTTTCGTCGTTCCTTGATAAAATAATTACATATTCACGATTTAGTTCGTTTTTGTAAACAAGGTGTTGTGGCAGCTTATCATGTTGCGTAGGAATCTGTTGTGGAGAGTGTAGTTGGCTAGGTGTGCGTCGTATGCTGCGTAGTAGCATACGATGCACACCTCGAGTTTTACCCTTCATCGACCTGTTGCACAAGTTCTTTTTTTAGTGTCTATCCGTTCAAAACAACTTTCTAAATTTAAGTGAAGGAAATCTAGTTCCTATGTTTGTTTGCATTACGGAGACCATTTGCCAGTCTACCGAGAGTGGTCCGCGCTGCAAGCCGTCACTTCATGAACAGAGGTATTGGAATTTAAATTCTGTGGCTTTGTTATAAATGCACTTCTTTTGGAATTACAGAATGTTGTGGAAGATACGTTAATTACGGATTTTCTGAATATATATTGCTACTATTACTTTCCTGTTCTTTCCTAAAAACATCTGGCGCCGTAAACAACGTACGGGTACTCATGATATAGTCGGATTACGTACTGTGGTTGTCACCTTATACGAAACTCGGTCGCGGTCTGCAGAACTGATTTATGTTCCAATCGGATTTTATCAGGCTTGTGTAAACTATGGATTTTACTTTTTTATCATTGCACCGTACATTTTGAAATCTACTTAATTCGGTCACCAACAAATGCACTATTTATTAATTTGGTTAAAAGTTTTAAATTTACATTAAAATACACAATAATATCGCTCCTGCATGTTTCGGTCTTTAACATTTTGGCGCCGGAATTATTTTTTTTTTAATTTTAGCACACCCTGTATATTAAATGTGAATAATACAGGAACCAAATACGTTAGAATTATGAAACAAACTGCATTTTGAAGAGATAAACGGAGAGTGTATACCATGTTTAAAATATTCAGTACCTATATTTGTTGAATAAATATATAAAATGCAACGTTTAGAGGTTAGCGGTGCGGTACGACCACTATACTGGTCGTTAGGCGTCAAAGGGTAATGACCATCATCAGGGAGCTTTATCTGTACCTAACTAAAGTTATATTTATGTTAAAACACTCGGTAAAATTACGTCGGTATATATTTGGTGATGTGGCAGCATGTCGTAGAGCGGCACGCCGCTCTACGACATGCTGCCACATCATCTAATTTATATACCGACGTAATTTTACCGCAGCAGCATACGACGCACACCTAGCCAACTACACTCTCCACAACAGATTCCTACGCAACATGGTATGCTGCCACAACACCTTTGATTACAAAAACGAACTAAATCGTGAATATGTAATAACTTTATCAAGGAACGACGAAACTCCCTGATGATGATCTGAAAAGATCGAAAATGTCGGAATGGTTTCAAGTGTTTTAAAGTGTTTTAAGTGAAAGTTACATAAGTGCATTTGTTGGTTAATAGTTGAAGTGATTTCACAGCTATATTTACACATTTAAAATTGTCTGTGTAAAATTAGCTGCTTTTGTGCCAATTTAATTGGAGTTTGACGTCATTAACAATTTTAATTTTCAATTAACATGAACGAAAGCTTAAAAGTTAATTTAAACTAAACAAACTCTCTTTGAGATCGAAGATTAATTTCGAAGGCGCAAAAGGGAAGGAAAACGATTTCTTAACATGCATTCATTTAATGAACTGTGTATAATAAACCGATAATATACTGCAGAAAACTTATTAGTCGGACCGTCTCAAGTATTGCTCTATTCTTTGTATTTAATCATGTTCTACAATTCGACTCAGTCAATAACAAAATAGAATGACTTTGAAGACCGAAGTCGCAAGTACTCGTTACATCCAAAAATACAAAATAAATAATATTAGCAAGCTTAGACAGACAAACGACAATAATAATAATAATAATGTGTTCGCATAGAGATCTCAATTTCATGTTTTAAAACTAGCAATATTTCCGGATTTCATTCAGACACTCTTAGTATAGTTTATTAAAATCTAACTAAACATATTTAATTAGGTTCTAAGAATCTTATCTCATAATATCTTCGGCTGATAGCCATCATAAGACAAATACACAGAAATACATGTACGAGTTTACAGTTACGGTATAGTGTGCCACAGATGGCTCTCCTTGTATAATAGAGGTCAAGCGTCAAATATAATTTGTGATTAAAATTTTTTGTTAGCTCAATATTAATATAAATATCCACGGTTGTAATATATTAATGACGAAATGAAGACTAAATATTGAGAGCTTTTTTCTTGTATTCAGTAGCCATAGATATTCATATACGAGTAGATGGCAACAGAAACAAGAATATGATTATGCATCCAAATATATACGTAACTACGCCAAAATTTCTGGCTTAAGATTCACAACAAATTATAAGAGGAAAAGTTCACTGCTGCAGTGAACATACTGTACAGTGACAGGCTGGACAGTGCACTACTGGAGTGGACACACACAGTGACAGGCTGTGGAGTGCACTGCTGGAGTGAACGCACTCTACAGTAACAGGCTGGGGAGTGCACTGCTGGAGTGAACACACTGTACAGTGATAGCCTGTAGAATGCACTGTTGGAGTGAACACACTGTACAGTGACAGGCTGGACAGTGTACTACTGGAGTGAACACACTCTACAGTGACAGGCTGTGGAGTGCACTGCTGGAGTGAACGCACTCTACAGTGAGAGGCTGGACAGTGTACTACTGGAGTGAACACATTCCACAGTGACAGGCTGTGGAGTGCACTGCTGGAGTGAACGCACTCTGCAGTGAGAGGCTGGGGTGTGCACTGCTGGAGTGAACACACTGTACAATGACAGGTTGGACAGTGCACTACTGGAGTGAACATATTCTACAGTGACAGACTGTGGAGTGCACTTCTGTAGTGAACGCATTCTGCAGTGAGAGGCTTGGGAGTGCCCTGCTGGAGTGAAAACACTGTACAGTGACAGGCAGGACAGTGCACTACTGGAGTGAACACACTGTACAGTGACAGACTGTGGAGTGCACTGCTGGATTGAACGCACTCTACAGTGAGAGGCTGGGGGTGCACTGCTGGAGTGTACGCACTGTACAGTGACAGGCTGTAGCTTGCACTGCTGGAGTGAACACACTCTACAGTGACAGACAGGACAGTGCACTACTGGAGTGAATAAACTTTACAGTGACAAGCTGTGGAGTCCACTGCTGGAGTGAACGCACTGTACAGTGACAGGCTGTAGATTGCACTGCTGGAGTGAACACACTGTGGATTGACAGGTTGTAGAGTGCACTGCTGGATTGAACACACTGTAGATTGACAGGTTGTAGAGTGCACTGCTGGTGTGAACACACTCTTCACTGACACGCTGTAGAGTGCACTGCTGGTGTGAACACACTCTTCACTGACACGTTGTAGAGTGCACTGCTGGAGTGAACACACTGTAGATTGACAGGTTGTAGAGTGCACTGCTGGTGTGAACACACTCTTCACTGACACGCTGTAGAGTGCACTGCTGGTGTGAACACACTCTTCACTGACACGCTGTAGAGTGCACTGCTGGAGTGAACACCCTGTTCACGACGACTGCAACATTCGTTCCACGGTCATGTTGGTTGGTTGTGTCGAAATTATAAAGGAATTCAGGAGTTAGTAGTCGACACGAATAATAGTCTTATTCTGATAGGCTGAAAGTGAACTGCAGCTGCAAGGCGCAAACACTCATCCCACACGAACACGGAGGCAGGCGCATACACACACACACACACACACATTGTAGCATCTGCAAGGCAGACGTCACAGCCTTGGGCAATATTAGCATCCATACAAAATAGGTATTGTAACTGAAACCGAAACCTTCAATACAATGCTGTCACGACTGTATTAACACGCGGGGCACAGTACAGAGCAGTCAGAATAAAACTCATAACCAGTACCTACGTGCTCTCAATTTGTACAATAGTTTTCAGACGAGGGCATGGTGCAAGGAAACCCATTAACTTTGGAATAATACAGCGGCAGCAAATCGGTTGGAATCGGGAAAGATCAACCTCTTCAAGCGACCTAAGAGCTAAAGAGTGGCAGCAGACAGCCACGTCGACATTGACAGCGTGTTATCTGTACGTGCCACGGAAACAAGCGCGTTTATCACATAGAAGTGCACAATCTCGGCTTTTACCCTTCATCGACCTGTTGCACCAGTTCTTTTTTTGGTGTCTATCCGTTCAAAACAGGTTTCTAAATTTAAGTGAAGGACAGCTAGTTCCTGTGTTTGTTTGCATTACGGAGACCATTTGCCAGTCTACCGACGAGTGGTCCGCGCTGCAAGCCGTCACTTCCTGAACAGAGGTACTGAAATTTAAATTCTGTGGCTTTGTTACAAAAGCACTTCTTTTGGAATTACAGAATGTTGTGGAATATACGTTAATTACGGATTTTCTGATTATATCTTGCTACTATTACTTTCTTTTTCTATCCTAAAAACACCTGGCGCCGTAAACAGCGTACGGGTACTCATGATATAGTCGGATTACGTACTGTGGTTGTCACCTTATACGAAACTCGGTCGCGGTCTGCAGAACGGATTTATGTTCCAATCGGATTTTATCAGGCTCGTGTAAACTATGGATTTTACTTTTTTATCATTGCACCGTACATTTTGAAATCTACTTAATTCGGTCATCAACAAATGCACTATTTATTAATTTGGTTAAAAGTTTTAAATTTACATTAAAATACACAATAATATCGCTACTACATGTTTCGGTCTTTAACCTTTTGGCGCCGGAATTATTGCTTTTAAATTTTAGCACACCCTGTATATTAAATGTGAATAATACAGGAACCAAATACGTTAGAATTATGAAAGAAACTGCGTTTTCAAGACAGAAAAAGGAGAGTGTATATAATGTTTAAAATATTCAGCACCTATATTTGTTGAATAAATATATAAAATGCAACGTTTAGAGGATAGCGGTGTGGTACGACCACTATAGTGGTCGTTAGGCGTCAAGGGGTTAATGATCATCCTCAGGGAGCTTTATCTGCACCTAACTAAAGTTATATTTATATTAAAACACTCGGTAAAATTACGTCGGTATATAAATTAGGTGATGTGGCAACATGTCGTAGAGTGGCGTGCCGCTCTACGACATGTTGCCACATCACCTAATTTATATACCGACGTAATTTTACCGAGTGTTTTAACATAAATATAACCTTAGCTAGGTAGAGATAAAGCTTCCTGATGACGGTCGTAGACCGAAACATGTAGGAGCGATATTAACGTGTATTTCAATGTAAATTTTAAAAACTCTTCCAAGTTTAATAAACAGTGCATTTGTTTGTGACTGAAATACGTAGATCTGGATTTTACTCTTTCCTAAACCTCGTCGGTAAACAACACCCATGCTGTAACTTTTTCACAACGTCGTGCTAGCGTGTGTCTTTGTCTATTGCATATAGAGTAGTGTCTCGTTTTACGGCGGGTTACGTTCTCGAATATTTGGTTGTAAATCGAATCGTCGTAAAACGAACGCTATCTAAATGGTTTAAAATGAGATAGGTTCATGGGTCAAACAAATTGATAAAATGATTTTATAATTTAAAATATTTCTTTACATTATGACATACAATTTTATTTTAATGAATTAGGTACATAGAAAATTAGGTAAACGGAAAATAACAAGATAATTGAAAAAAATTTCAATCAAATCACTTTTTATTTTGTTGAAGAATGCCCCGGCCGTGTTTCAGAAGACATCAAGAAAGAATGTAACGTCAACTGTTTTGATTTTTTCTTCTTTTCTCTCTTTGTGATGGACATCACGGTTGGAAAAATCACAATCAACTTAAAATAACTGCACTAAAATCGAAAAAGAAGAAACACATGCACACCGGAAAAGAGCTAGAAGCGCACTAAGTACAGAAGGGACGCTTGAGTTGCGACAGTGATGCACCACAAGTCGGGAGTGCTCGGTTCGACTCGACAAGGGTGGTAAAAGTGAATCGTCGTAAAACGAACCGTCGCAAAACGAGATCCTACTGTACTCTACTCTGTTGCTACCTTCCTATGCACGAATTTACTAAGTGTTTGAACTATTTTGGTGGCGCGACAGGTAATTGTGGACTACGAACATTATATCAGTGTAGTCGGTACAGTGATCAGGCAACGGGCTTGACATCCAAGCAATCGTGGTTTGACATCCAGTAGCTGCAAGATATTTTCTGTTTTCCAACGCATACAACCCGGTTCTAGAGCCTACCCAGCCTCGTATTCGACGGGCACTGCGTGCGCTTTAGCCGTGAGCACACCGACCGGATCGTGAAGCTGACTGCTCGCCTTTATCTATTGTCATAATTAGTAACGGGTACAGCTACATTTCCATTCGCCACCCCCTCCCCCCCTTCCTTCATAGCCTGGAGAGGGAAAATTGTGCCTTTACATTAACCAGAAAATTAAATTGGTGTATTGGAGAACGAAAAATGTGCATAACTGGACATAAAATATTTACGATTTAAACCATCCATAAAATAGTAACACCTGATGAAGTCCATGTAGCTAGGTCAGTCTTAAGAAGCTTATAAGTCCTCATCTAGTGAAGGAATTTTCCGCAATTTATGAAATTGGTACGTTCGTCAACGTGTTCACAACAGGCAACCACTGACCACTATTCTGATCCCGATAAGTTCTGTCCACATATTCCTGCCTTACGTCTTTCACGATCCAGTTTAACAGTAGTCTCTCATTTACGACATGATCTTCCAAGTTTTCTCCTTCCGTCGTGTTTTCCAACTAAAATCCTGCACGCAGTCCTCTTCTGTCTTTTACATGGCACACCCCCCGCCTGCCCCATTCACCATTTGATAAAAAAAAATGTAAAGTTATGTGTCCACGCCACGAAGGCAGTCAGTGGGAACAGATGTAAAGTTCCACTCATTCTTAACCACTGTGATAGACGGAGGTGAGTGGCCAAGATTAAGTCCCAGACGCTTTAACCCCGGGAAAACACCCCAGTATCCACTGTGTTGGCAGTTTGATGCGACCCACCGCCCATCTGCACATATTGGAGGAGAGAAAATTCTTTTTTCCTGCTGGGATTCAAATACCGAACCATCCAACCGGTGGCTTAGTCACTGCACCAATTACGCTATGCCGGCTCAGATCTTTATTTGATAATATTAACAATACTTGGCGAAGATTTCATGTAGTAGGTCCACCCTTTTAGGTTCCTAACATTCTACTTAAAGCCTCTTCTAGAGCAATCGCAAACTATTCTCCTTAAAAGTAAAAGGTAAATCAGTCCCATTACAGGCCCGAGGTGCCCAGAGTGTTCCAGGCAGTTAAGGTTCCCAGAATACGTGACAATGGCCCAGGATGGTGGTTAGGTTGTCAGCCTTACGCACCGGCCGCTTTTTACCCCCAGAAAATACTCCTGGTACTCATTTCTGTTACAGACTGAGTCGACCCCAGGGCCATAGTGCGATCGAAAGGATTATGTCAATGAAAAATTACAATGACACCAACTGGAATCGAACCAGCGACCTTCCGATTTGTAGCACAGCACCTTAACCACTGTGCTACCGCGGTCCCCATTCTCCTTAAAAGTACCACATTTATATATACGAGCAACAATTATATCTTGAGTTCGGTTTCGCTAAAGCCTCTAACGACAAACTCGCTGTACTTCCTCCCCTTATTTAGCTACGCACTCTGTTGCTCGAGGCCGATACAAACAGAGTATGTGTAAGAACGGGGACGAAACCTGTAATGTGATAAGAAGGGAGTAAATTAAAACAATTTACTGATCCGTGACGACTGTGCCGAGGGGTTACAACTTATGTCGCAGCATAACAATTAACTTTCTCCTATTTGACTAATATCTGCTCTTTGCTGTGTGGTTTGCTTATTCTGTTCATTCCATCAGTAGCGATATGCGGCCAATAACAGCTGCAGAAGAGTTCTCCAAGAATGCAGAACTGAAGAGAGCAGACGTGGAACATCTAAGGCAATGGATGGCCGCGCAGCCCCATCTGCCGAGAGGAGTTGCAGGTAATCACAGAATTCTTTATTACCGACTAGGTTAAATTTATAAGCCATGTGCGTAACCACAAATTCCCTAATCGCTCCAAAACCTGCAATTTTGATTTAAGAGAAAGCCCGTTTAACATTCAAATTACGAATCTGGCTAGTACATTTAGTAATTTGAAGGCGAACTGTATGATCTTGGGTTCGATTCCCGGCAGTGGAATGTATTATTCTCTTCTTCAAAACGTCAACAACATGTCCTGCTCAACGGGTGCCGGAAGCCCTTTCCCCTGTCGGTAAAACGGGAGGGGCGTCAGGTTAACTGTTCATCTCCATCCAGTGCCGAAGTTAAAGAACGAGTGGCGCCATACATCTCCTTCACCTGTGTGTCTTCATGGCATCGACAGGGACAACTTTACCCTTACCTTACTGGACGGCCGTAAACCGATTACACAGCGCGGTAAGGATTCTCTTTACCCAGTATACGAAACTCCCCCATTTTTCCGCCCGATGTGCAGGAGGTAACTAACCAACTACATCAGCGTTTCTCACTCGTTGTGTCATCAACTTTTCGGAAATTGTGCCGTGACGCCTTGAACAGCAATCAATACGCGAATTCAAGATACAATCGCTGGTGATACCCACTATCATCCGCGATGCAGTGATTTGGTATTTGAATTGTGTCTTTAATTCGTTCGTTCATCTAATTCATTTCCTTTCCTTGGTTTTAGGCACTTTTATACATTGTATTTTGAAAGTTTTTCAATTCAAACGCATGTTACACTTGCCACTTTCGTGAGATTTCCGGTCAGACCACGTACTGTGCACATCCCAAAAATGCAACTAACCGCGTTGTATTTGCTTAAGACCGTTACTTTTGGTCAAGGTGGTACTACAAACGGTTCTGAGAATTACAACCTGTGGATTTCAGCTGTCCATGAGAACATCGGTAGCGCCAGGCGGCGACCGTTCTCTATCACGCTATTCATTTTCCTCAGACACTCCCCGGTCACTACAGTAATTGGGTATACATCCATCACTTGAAGCGTGACAATAAATATGTATTAGTAACACTGGTACGAGCAGTACTAATTAGTGTTCGTAGTGCTGCTGGTGGTGGTGGTGGTGGTGGTGGAATAACACCACCACTGCCGTCCCTTTCCATCTCCATCTCCATCTGATGGCAGTCTGCAACGAACCGTGTACTCTGGGCGCTACGTATGGTGCAGTTCAGTAGTACAGAATTTGTGTTCAGCACAGTACCTTCTGTTGGAAAAAATTAATTTTGACTTCATCTGATGTTTATTGGACCGTGCATCATTAGGATAATTGAAGAATAAGAAACCAACTAGATGCCACTTATTATTTTATTGTATTTCTTATAGGCTGTACATGTTTTGGACATTACTATGCCCATCATCAGGAGCTCGCGACTAAGTTGTAGATTACCACACTGGTGGTTTCGTTCTTGGTTTGCTTATGTTGGAAGTTAGGTGCTGGTAGGCTGGAGTAGTGTCCGGGTTGCAACCTGCAGCCCGGACACTACTCCAGCCTAACTGTAACTAACCTCCAACATACAGCAAACCAAGAACGAAACGACCAATGTGGTAATCAACATTATAGTCGCGAGCTCCTGATGATGTGCATACTAATGCACGAAACATACTGAGCCTATAAGAAGTACAGTAATATAATAAGTGGCATCTAGTTGGTTTTTTATTCTTCAATTTGACTTCATGTTTTGTACAACAAATTGTGTTACTTAAATTTAGGTGTATTCTTATAATAAATTTTAATTTTGCGTATAAATTCTAATGCGTAGGGAAAGAAGAAAAATGTGTCACGTCTATGTAATAAAAAGCAGCATTAATTCTTTGTGTCAGATAAGCAGGCCTACATGCTTATCTCCAAGACGCTCATCATGTGCTCTGTGGCGTTGGACCCACAGCTACCAAGTGGTTCTATTTGCCTACAGCCTGAGTACATACTGAGAGGCCGGTCTCTAACAGTTACAGACAGAGCCCGACAACTGGATAAATGAACGTAAAAAAAAACTCGTTTCTCTTCCGCTTACTCAGTTCCACCAAGGACAGCGATTAGTAACAACTGTAACAAAAACAAAACTGTAAAGATGCAATCCGTTTAGAGGCATATTCTTTAAATTCAGTCCCCACTTTACAGAGAAAATCATTAGCCTCCTCAATATAAAACTATTGTTTGGGAAGGTTGCCTTATAATCCCATACAGCACACACATACACTCTGTGTGAGGAATTCAGAGTTCCTTAATATTAGAATACGTGCTACAAGTACCAACCATTCAGCTTTAAATATTTAGTGGAGTTTTGATTCGTCTTTCTTGCGTAGTACAAAGTTATGACAGAACGCTTTCTTGGTGAATCTTATGCTTATTAGACCGTGCATCGTCTTGATAGTTGAATAAAGAGAGACCAACTTGATGTCACTTGCTTTATTATTTCTTTATTTAATGCTCAACATGTTTCGGGTGTTAATACATCCATCCTCAGGAGCTTGCG